>Ga0247817_10000054_pt1 | contig 125072 bp, 96 predicted proteins | sample UWRJL212509R1_FD_178010 | JGI IMG/M metagenome (GOLD analysis project Ga0247817, IMG submission 178010) | Plant litter microbial communities from Arlington Agricultural Research Station in Wisconsin, United States - UWRJ-L212-509R-1 | ecosystem: Environmental > Terrestrial > Plant litter >... | reverse complement strand
ATGAGAAGTTTGAGGTTGGCGCAAGCTACCGTGTTGACGACAGCTTCGGAGCAATGGTTAACTTTTTGGTTACCCCTGGGCTTCGTGTAGGTTATGCGTATGATCACATTATTTCGGATATGAAGACGGTAACGACTTCATCGCACGAGATCATTCTGTTGTTTGACCTTAACTTCCCTAAAAAGGTATCACGTTCACCAAGATATTTCTAACATAAAAGCGACTTAGACAATGAAAAGACTATACATAGTATTGAGTTTTGTGTTAGCAAGCACAATGACAATTAAGGCACAGAATAAGGACACTCAGAAAGCAGATAAATTATTCAATCGTTTTGAATATGTAGATGCTACTGATGAATACCTTAAACTTGTTGATAAAGGCAAGGGCGATTCTTATATATACAAGCAATTGGCCGAAGGTTATTTTAATATGTTTAACACAGTAGAAGCGGCGAAATGGTACGCTAAAGTTGTATCTGAACCACAAGATGCCGAAATCTACTACAAATATGCCCAAATGCTAAAAGCAAATGGTAAATATGAAGAGGCTAATAAGCAAATGGCAACTTTCGCTTCTAAAGCGCCAAATGACCAAAGAGCTAAAACTTTTAAGGCAAATCCAAATTATCTTCCAAAATTATTAGATAAACAAAAATCATTCAATGCCAAAACAGTATCTATCAACAGCGACAAGTCTGAATTTGGAGCTGTGTTAGCTGATGATAATACACTATATTTTGTTAGCTCACGCAACAAATCAAAAAGAACAGACGGTTGGAATGACGAACCTTATCTTGATATTTACCAGGTTACCTATACTTTAGATGGTACTTTTGGAAAAGTTGAAGAAGTAACCGACCTTAATACAAAATGGCACGACGGCCCAATTGCAATTTCTGCAGATGGAAACACAATTTATTTCGCAAGGGATAGCCATGCGTCAAACAGCTTTGAGAAAGACAAAAAGCTTAATACAAAATTTGGTCAGGTTAACTTATTCAAAGCGACCAAAACAAACGGAAAATGGGGTAATTTAGTTGCACTTCCTTTCAATAGTAAAACGTACTCAACTAGTAGCCCAAGCATTAGCCGTGATGGAAAAACTTTGTATTTCACATCTGATATGCCTGGTGGTATTGGCGATTCTGATATTTGGAAAGTAAGTATTACTGGAGAAAACGAATATGGAACTCCCGAAAACCTTGGTCCAAAAGTCAATACAGAAGGAAAAGAGCAATTCCCTTTCATAACCGATGACAATGTGCTTTATTTCGCTTCAAGCGGAAGACAGGGACTTGGTGGTCTGGATATATTTTCAATTGATTTGAAAACATCTGAAGAATCTAAAAACTTAGGAAAACCGGTAAATAGCGAAAAAGATGATTTCTCATTTACTTTCAATACCGTTAAAAACGTTGGTTTTTTCTCTAGTAACAGGGCAGGAACGGATGATATTTATATGGCTGACCCAGTTTGTAGCGTTGAAGCAATTACAATTGTAACCAACTCAAAAACAGGGCAAGTCCTAAGCGGTGCACGAGTTGCTATACTTGATGAAAAGAAAAACGTAATCGAAACCAAAACTACCGGTGCAGACGGAAGCGTTAGCTACACAGTTGAATGTAACAAAGCTTATGGAATCCAGGCTGGTAAAGATGGATTTGAAAGCGGTGTGTTCTCTATCGCAAAAACAAAAGGCGGTAAGGTCAATGTTGCGGCAATACTTAATCCGATTGATGTTATTGTAACCGAAACTGAAGTAGTACTTAAAGAAATCAACTTCGAATACAACAAAGCTAACATTACTCAAGAAGGTGCTTTCGAGCTGGATAAATTGGTTCAGGTTATGAAAAATAACGAAAGCATGGTTATCCTTGTTAAAGCTCATACCGATAACAGAGGTAAAGATGCTTATAACCTTGATCTGTCGGACAGACGAGCAAAAGCCACTACACAATATGTTATTTCTAAAGGTATTTCTGCAAGCAGGATTTCAGGAAAAGGTTATGGCGAAAGCGAACCGAAAATCGATTGTAAAGAAGCGTGTACTGAAGAAGAACATGCTCAAAACAGACGAAGTGAATTCTTGATCGTTAAGAAATAAGATCATAAAACAAAGCATAAAAAAATCCCGGCATTGTCCGGGATTTTTTATATGATAAATTTAATTGTCAGAAGCGTACCATTCTGCGAACGAGCTGTCGGTTTCCTGCAATTTAAGTGAATGCAAAGCGATATTTTCCGGCAGACGATTCTTGATTTTTTCTGAAAAATCGATCACCATGTTTTCACTTGTTGGCTGATAATCTACAAGAATTACATGATGCCCGCGGTTTTTTAATTCGGTTGCAAGTTCTAAATGCGGCGTTGTTTTGTTGAAAACTGTCGCGTGGTCAAACTCATCCACAATTTCTTCCTTAACTATTTTTTTAAGATCGGTAAAGTCGATTACCATTCCGAATTTTACATTATTCCGGTCGGTTATTGGCGTTCCGATTACGGTTACTGAAAGTTTATAACTATGTCCGTGCACATTTTTGCATTTTCCGTCATAGCCGAATAATGCATGGCCGGTTTCAAAACTGAATTGCTTGGTAATCCTGATTTTGCTCATGAGTAATTATTTGCAGCAAATTTACAATTTAATTGCAAACGAAATTTTGGAAATCAAAATCCTAGCCCCGATGGAAGCGATATCCTTTTTCTTTTCGTTTTTTACGAAAGAAAAAGATAAAGCGGACAGAGGGATTAGCTTCAAAAATTACTTCTTAAACTCGGATAATGCTTTTTTTGTAAAATCAGAAAGCACTAATTTGCCTGATATTGCGGCCCTTTCGGGTAAAAGTGTACTCCAGTTTTCGGTGTTTTCCCAAATCACTTTCTTCATTTCCGCGAGTGCTTCAGGATTATAGGAAGCAAGTTTTTTGGAGAAAGAATCTAAATTTTTATCTAAATCTTCAACGTTTTCAAAGATTTCGGAATAAAGGCCATTTTCCTTTGCCCATTTCGCGTCTTTCCAATTATGTGCGCTCAACGTCATTTCAGACATGGCAGTTTTCCCGATTTTTCTTGAAACTGCGGGCTCAATTACGAATGGCCCGATTCCGATAGCGAGCTCAGAAAGCTTTACGGACGCATTTTCAGTGGCAAAAACATAATCGCAAGCAGCAGCTAAACCAACGCCGCCGCCAACAGCTTTTCCGTGAATCCTGCCGATAATGAATTTTGGGCATTTTCGCATTGAGTTAATCAGATTTGCGAATCCGTTAAAGAATCTCGTTCCTTGATCAAAGTCGGAAACTTCTAACAGCTCATCAAACGAAGCACCGGCGCAAAAAGCACCATTTCCTTCGCTTTTAAGCACTAATATCACGACTTCAGGATTATTTCCCAGTTCTTCGATTTCGGTTGAAAGTCGGCGCAATAATTCGCTGGGAAACGAATTGGAAGCGGGATGGCCAAATGTAATTGTTGCGATTTTATTTTCGATGGTTGTAGAAAGTGTTCCAATACTCATAGTTGAAATTTTATGTAAATTTAATTAATTCGCTGTAAATACAGAGTCGTTAAAATTTTTGAAATGGCATATTTGCATTTTGGAAATTATTTGCGTTATATTTGCTGAAATTCTGGGGGATTAGCTCATTTGGCTAGAGCGCTTGCCTGGCAGGCAAGAGGTGGTCGGTTCGAATCCGATATTCTCCACAATCTGAACTCCGTGACCATTAGTTTACGGAGTTTTTTTATACCATAACTTTTTTGAATATTTCCCGGATTAAATCCAGTTCCTCGGCATACATTGTCTTTTTTCGGGTTGCAAAGTACAATGTGTTTTTTAGTGGATTATTGCCTTTCCAGATTACTTTTACAAGTCCGGATTCTATTTCTTTCTTACAAAGAAAATCCGGAATTACTGCTAATCCCTGACCGCTGCTCAAACATCGGATAATGGAATTTAAATTCGGAACAATGTAATTCGGACGAAAGTCAGGATATTTATTAAAATTCAATTGCCAGAATCTTCGCAGATGTTCCATGTCTCCGGTGGTTCCGTACCATTTTTGTTGCTTAAGCCAGATTTCGATTTCTTTAGGATCTTGCTTTTGGATGGATTTGAATTCAGAATCATTTACTAAATTTCCACCGACTAAAACTATCGTTTCGGACGAGAAAGCTTCATAATCGATTGTGTTTTTCGCAACCATTTGTGGCGTAATGATAATATCCAGGATTCCTTTTTCGAGGTTTTCAACCATTTCCGGATAATCGCCAAATTGTATGATTACGTTAAACGGCAATGTGGAAATGTACTGTTCTAATGTAATCTGGAACGTTTCAAAACACATTCCCACACTAATTGTCGGGGTGTGTTTTTCAGTACTTCGCTGGAAATTTTTTTCTGCTTCTTCAAGTTTCGTGATCGATTCAATAATGAAATTATAGAGCACTTTTCCCCTTTCGGTTGGCACCATTTTTCTTCCGGTACGATCAAATAATTTGTACCCGACATAGTTTTCCAATGAACTCAAGTGCAAGCTTACGCCAGGTTGCGATATGAATAGAACTTCTGCAGCGCCGGTTAAAGTGCCGGATTTATATACTGCTTTAAATGTGCGATACCATTCAAGATTGACCATTTTCTATTATAATTATGATACAAATATATGAATTAAGTTATTTTAATAATAGCAATTCCGAATGTAACTTTGCTGAAATAATTAAGATTGAACTCATGAAAAAAATATTTATCATAAACGGCGGACAAAAATTTGGTCATTCAGGCGGAAAATTCAACGAAACAATATCACGGGAAACACTGGCTTTCTTTGAAAATAATCCGGGTTTCGAGATCAGGACGACTGATGTTAATCACGAATATATTCCATCGGAAGAAGTGCAAAAATTTGTTTGGGCTGATGTTATAATTTATCATACTCCGATTTGGTGGTTTCAATTGCCGCACGGATTTAAAAAATACATCGACGTGGTTTTTACCGAAGGACACGCAAAAGGAATTTACAACAGCGATGGCCGTTCTTCAAAAAATCCAGCGATAAATTATGGTACGGGCGGAATGCTGCACGGCAGGAAATATATGGTAACAACATCGTGGAATGCGCCAAAAGAGGCGTTTACGCTTCCGGGCGAATTTTTCTCAGAGAAAAGTGTCGATGATGGTCCGTTATTCGGTTTTCACAGAATGAATGCGTTTACAGGAATGACTCCGATTTCAGGAATGCACTTTCATGATATAGAAAAAAATGCCAATGTGCCAAGGGATTTAAAAGAATATAAAAATCACTTGAAACACCAATTTATTTAATAACAAAAGGCAGCTCTTGAGCTGCCTTAATTTTTTACGGTTACGGTAAACCCGAAACTAATTTTATCTTGTTTGTTCCATTTGCCTTGGCTCGCAGCTCTTGTAATTACAGGCGATCCGGTGTAATCGGCAAGAAAATGAAGTCCGCCTTCCCCTAATTCTTCAATCCATTCGAGCGAAATAAAAAAATCACCGTTAACCATGATGTTGTAATCGCTGAGATCGATTGTCATTTCGCCTTTTTCTACACCGCTGCTAACGATTATACTTTCATCTAAAAGCGAATTTGTAGGCATTCCTTTTTTTACATCGTAAATATTGAGGCGGAACTTAAGAATTTCGTATTTATTATAATCTATAATTGCATGAAACTTTTCGATATAGGTTGGTTTACTATTAATTTTCATAACCATTCCTATTTCATTCCCAAGAACATTATTCACAAATCCGGCAGATGCAGTTCTTCCTTCAAGTACATTACCAAGTTTAGCATCGCGGAGATTTTTGTTTTTGATTACGACTTCCCGAAGTTCAGAAACATTTTTCTCCATTAAGATGATATCGGTTGACAGGATCATTTTCTTAAAATCAGATACTACAAAAGTCAGGCTTTTATAGCCGATTAATGAAATCCGGATAGTTTCTGCATCGAATTTATCATCAAGAACTAACTGGAAAACGCCATTAGTATTGGATACAGTTCCTAGGTTTTTATTGACCACGCCAATATTTACATAGGCTAAATTTTCACCTGAATTAATATCTTTTACGACACCTTTATACGCCACAGCTTGTCCAAAAAGTGTGGAAGTTGTAAAAAGCAACAGTGTGCAGCACACAAAAAATAATCTCATATTATTCCTTTTTCGGAAGCGGAGCACCAACAGCAACGGCACAATCATGACCTGCTTGTCCGTGTGGTGGATTCATTCCAGGAGCAGTTACAACTGGTGAAGCGCTAGTTGGAGCAGCAAGAGTTGAAGGTACGCCAGAAGTTATTGGTTTAACAGTAGCACTTCCGTTGTTTTGCGGAGGCGTGACCACTTGTGGCGCAGCAGCCGGGGTTTTTCCAGGAGGTGAATTCAATGGAGCTCCGACAGCGATATCACAACGGTGGTTTGGTTGTCCGTGTGCCGGATTCATTCCTTTTGCAACGGTTGCCGGCTGTTGAGGTGCGGCTTGAACCTGACCAGGATTTACCTGAACCGGTTGGTTAGGCTGAACGGGAGTCGCTTCAGTAGGAACTACTGTATTTGGATCTGTAACCGAAGTATTTGCAACAGTTGTGCTGTCTATCGGAGTGCTTTCCTGTGGTTCTAATTCTTTTTTGCAAGAGGTTAAAGCAATTGAAGAAACTAAAAACAGGCTGGCAATGGTTTTAATATTCATGTCTTGAATTTTTTTACATTAAGGGACTCAAATATAAAACTTTAATGGTTTTAAAAAAATTGATTAACATAATTAACAAGAATCTAAAATAAAAAAGCCTTTCAGAATGCTGAAAGGCTTTTTGTGGTCCCACTTGGAATCGAACCAAGCACCTACTGATTATGAGTCAGTTGCTCTAACCGAATGAGCTATAGGACCAATTGTGAGCATACAATATTACTACAATTTTTATTTCGTTGCAAATCTTTTTTAATTTAGATAGCTTCGATTTTTGGACAAGTTAGATTTTCAGACAGTTATAAATTAAGTTTTTTTGATTACCTACAAATCTAACAGTCTAAGAAGTCTAAGCTCTAACCAACAATTTCCTGGCACAATTCAATTAACACGCCATTTGTGTTTTTTGGATGGAGAAACGCAACTAGTTTATTATCGGCGCCCTTTTTCGGAATTTCGTTTAAAACTACAAAACCTTCTGATTGGAGACGCGCAATTTCATAAATAATATCTTCCACATCAAACGCAATATGATGAATCCCTTCGCCTTTTTTTTCAAGGAATTTAGCAATCGGGCTTTCGGTATTTGTGGCTTCAAGCAATTCGATTTTGTTTGGACCGTTCATAAAGAATGATGTTTTCACGCCTTCACTTGCCACTTCTTCAAATTTATACGGCGGCGCACCAAAAAGTTTTTCGAAAAGTAAATTGGAAACTTCAAGGTTTTTTACGGCAATTCCGATATGTTCTATTTTTCTCATAGGTGCAAGGTTCATGGTTAAACGAAAAGACAAAGGTATTAAATTCATTGTATTGCCTTGCAACCTGAATCTTGTACCCTGAACCTATTTTCGTATCTTTGCCGCATGGAAACGAACAGACAGAAAAAAATAGGCGGAGTGATCCAAAAGGATTTAGTAGATATTCTTCAGGGCGAAATAAGAAAAAACGGAATTTCTAACTTGGTAATTTCCGTATCTAAAGTTGTGGTAACATCTGATTTATCAGTAGCAACCGTGCACTTAAGCATATTTCCACAGGAAAAAGCAGCTGAAACTTTAGCAGCGATTAAATCGAATACGCCATTAATCAAACATGATTTGGCACAACGTGTAAAACTGCAACTTCGAAAAGTTCCAAACCTGACTTTTTATATTGACGATTCTTTAGATTATATCGAAAAAATCGACAACGCGCTTGCAGCAAAAGAAAATCCGATAGAAAACCGCGATTTGCTCGAACGCAGAAAAAAATCCTAAATTGAATTTTCCGCTTTACATAGCGAAACGGTATCTGCGCAGCAAAAGCAAAAACAATGCGATTACCATTATCACGCGCATTGCGTCTGTTGGAATTGTATTTGGCGCCGCCGCGCTATTCGTTGTTTTGTCGGTTTTTAGTGGATTGATTGATTTTAGTCTTTCCTTTTCAAATACAATCGATCCGGATTTAAAAGCGATTCCGGCAACAGGAAAATCATTCTACATTATGCCCAGCCAACAACAGCAATTGCAAAAAACCAAAGGCATTTTAGCGTTTAGCAAAGTCATCGAAGAACGCGTGCTTTTTGTATTTGACGGAAAGGAACAAGTTACGTATCTCAAAGGCGTCGATAGTATTTTTACGGATGTCAGCACGATTAAAACCGGACTTATTTCCGGTCAGTGGTTGCAGCCGAATACGAGCCAGGTTGTCATCGGACTTGGGATAAACCAAAAACTATCAGTCGGGATTTTTGATTACAACAATCCGTTTGAAGTGTATGTACCGCGTCCCGGAAAAGGCGATATTGAAACTCCGGATGATGCGTTTAATAAATCCGTTTTAGTTCCAATCGGATTTTATGCAATAAGCGAAGAGCTCGATTCGAAATATGTTTTTTCAGATATTGATCTTGCGCAGGAATTATTGAGTTTTAAGCCAAATCAGGTCACTGGAATTGAATTCAAGCTAAAACCCGGGGCGGATGAAGCGAAAGTTATTTCCGATATACAAAAAATATTCTCTGATAAAATCATCGTAAAAAATCGCGCACAGCTCAACGATGCGTTATACAAAATGCTGAATACCGAGAATATTGCAGTTTATCTGATTTTCACGTTAGTCATTATTATCGTGCTTTTTAATCTCATTGGTGCGCTGATCATGATGATTCTTGAGAAAAAATCAAATCTGAAAACACTTTTCAATCTTGGTGTAGAAGTACATTCACTACGAAATATCTTCCTGCTGCAAGGAACTTTAATCTGCGTCATTGGCGGAATCATCGGACTTGCAATTGGAATCATTATCGTGCTCGCTCAACAGCATTTCAATCTGATAATGATTACCGAAACACTCGCTTATCCGGTTGTATTCACGTTCCAAAACGTACTGATTGTTCTGGGAACGATAATTTCCCTTGGATTTGTCGCTTCTTTCATCGCATCATCAAGCGTAAGCAAAAAATTGCTGGAATAAAAAAGGATGGAACAATGTCCATCCTAATATCTAAAATCTAAAAAGTCAAAAATCTAAAAGTCTAAGAATTCTCCCCTTACTTTTCCAAAGCATATCGTCGTGCGACTTCCGTCCAGTTGATTACATTAAAAAATGCTTCAATATAATCCGGTCTTCTGTTTTGATAATTCAGGTAATAAGCGTGTTCCCAAACGTCCATTCCCAAAATCGGAGTTCCGCCACAGCCAACATCCGGCATTAACGGATTATCCTGGTTTGGCGTTCCGCAAACGTCTAATTTTCCTCCAGGCTGAACACAAAGCCAAGCCCATCCGGAACCAAATTGCGTTGCGCCCGCTTTTGCAAACTTCGCTTTAAATTCTTCAAACGAACCAAAATCTCTTTCAATCGCATCAAGCAAATCGCCACCCGGTTTTCCGCCGCCATTAGCTGACATTACGTTCCAGAACAAATTGTGATTGTAAAATCCGCCACCATTATTTCTAACAGCCGCATTCTTTTTGTCTAAATTAATAAGGATATTTTCAATTGTCAAACCTTCAAGATCAGTTCCGGCAATCGCCGCATTTAGGTTTGTTGTGTAAGCGTTATGGTGCTTCGTATGATGTATTTCCATCGTGCGCGCATCAATATGTGGTTCAAGCGCATCATACGCATACGGTAATTTCGGTAACTCAAAAGCCATAATATGTTGTTTTAAGTGGTTATGAATATTTTATTCAAATTTAAACATTTAACTTTGGAATTGGAAATTCTATTTCATTATAATTTCATTACTAAAATTTATCAGGAGCTTAATCCCGCTGTCCGCTTTATCTTTTTGCCTGTCACACCGAGCGCAGCCGAGGGCTTTTTTCTCCGGCAAAAAGGATATCGCTACCCATCGGGGCTAGGCTTCAGCAGTAAATCAAATCCGCGGAAATCCGCAAATCAGTATAATCCGTGTTCCAATGCAAACACCATCATTTTCCATCTACGACGCATCAGCCGGTTCCGGAAAAACCTACGCGCTCGTAAAAGAATATCTCAAAATAATCCTGACGTCCAACAAAAACGACGCTTACAGGAATATTCTCGCCATCACTTTCACGAACAAAGCCGTTCACGAAATGAAGTCGAGAATTGTCGGTAGTTTATCCGAATTTGCCAAGGACGAACCGTCTAAAAAAGCCGCCGGTTTAATGCAGGATTTGTCCATCGCAACCGGGCTTTCACTCATTCAAATCAAACAAAAAGCTAAAAGTATCATCAAGCATTTAATTCATAATTATGCCGCTTTTGATATTTCTACGATCGATAAATTTACGCACAAAGTTATCCGCGCATTTGCACACGATTTAAATCTTCCGGTAACATTTGAAGTCACGCTTGATACCGAAAACCTGCTGACCGAAGCTGTCGATGCGCTGATTGCACAAGCCGGCGAAGATGAAACGCTCACGAAACTTCTCGTTGATTTTACAATGGAAAAAACCGATGACGATAAATCTTGGGACATTTCACGCGAAATCCTTGAAACCGGACGGTTGATTTTAAACGAAAACAATCGTGAGGAAATTACGCATTTCAATGATAAATCCATTGCAGAATTTCTTGTCATCAAAACGAAAACCCTTGAAGCGTCCAAAAAACTCGAAGATGATTGCGTTGACTGCGCACGAAATGCACTTTCAATAATTTCATCAAACGGAATTGACGAAAAATCTTTTTCCGGTGCTTATTTCCCGAAACATTTACTAAGCATTCAGGAAAAAAAATTTAACCCGAAAAATAAGACGTACCACGAATCAGATGACATAAAAATCAACAAAACCGCAAAAGACCGCGATATTATTGAAACGTTTGTCCCGGAATTACTTTCAATTCTGGCCTGCGTTTACAAGAATTATGAAAAGAAGAATTTTTATGACGCATTCCTGAAAAACATCACGCCGCTTTCACTTTTGAATACTGTCAGCAATGAACTTGCGAAAATCCAGAGTGAGCAAAACGTACTTTCGATAGCCGAGTTCAACGCAATTATTCATCGTGAAATTCAGAGTCAGCCCGCGCCATTTATTTATGAACGCTTGGGTGAGCGTTACCGTCATTTTTTCATTGACGAATTTCAGGATACGTCTGAAATGCAATGGCAGAATTTAATTCCGCTGATCGACAATGCGCTTTCCGGACAGGATGAAACCGGGCAAAAAGGAACGTTGATGATTGTTGGCGACCCAAAACAATCGATTTATCGCTGGCGCGGAGGAAAAGCCGAGCAGTTCATCGAGCTCGGAAAAGAGCACAATCCATTTAATAATCCGGATAAAAAACAATTCAGCCTTGACACGAACTGGCGTAGTTATTCTGAAATTATCGATTTTAATAATGCGTTTTTCCGTCAGCTTTCGGCAGAATTTACCAATCTTGATTATCAGGATTTATACGAAAATCATAGCCATCAAAAAGCAACAAATAAAAATGGCGGTTATGTAAATATTTCATTTCTCCCACAAACTGACGCATCAGAAGATTCGGAAGAGGCTTTGGAAAAAACCGATTTGTATGTTCTGGCAACATTAAATACGATCCAGAAAGTGATTCGTCAAGGGTTTGAATATAAGGATATTGTGATACTTACGCGAAAGCGCGATCAGGGAATTGCAATTGCGAATTATCTGACCGAACAAAAAATCCCGCTACTTTCTTCAGAAACACTAATGATTCAAAATGCAACTGAAGTGCGATTGATTATTCATCTGCTTAAATATTTAAAAAACAGTAGTGATCGGGAATCGAAAGCGTACTTTCTGCATTATATCGGCGAAAAACTGCAGAGCGAATTTCAAATCCACGATTTTATTGCGAAAGGAATGAGTTTGATCAATGAAACTGACTTTGAGGCTTGGCTTGCGGATTCAGATATTTTGCTTTCATTTCAGGGCATTCGAAAAAAATCGTTGTATGAAGCGGTTGAAATTATCATTACAAAATTCATCAAACCAAAAGAAAGCAATGCGTATGTTCAGTATTTTCTTGATATTGTTTTGGAACGCGATATTCGGAATCAAGCCGGAATTTCAGACTTCCTGAATTATTGGGATAAGAACGCGGAAAAATTCAGCATTCCGTCGCCGGAAGGAAAAAATGCGGTCAGGATTATGACCATTCACAAATCAAAAGGTTTGGAATTTCCGATCGTGATTTTGCCTTTTGCCGAAGAAGATTACAGCCGGAAACCAAAGAGTAAATTGTGGCTGAATGCTGAAAAAGAAGATTTTGGACTTCCAAAAGTTTTAATTGACAACAGTAGTGCCGTTGAAGGTTTTGGCGAAGAAGCATCGGTGGTTTACAATCAGAAAAAGCAGGAAGAATTGCTGGACAACATCAATGTTTTGTATGTGGCATTAACGCGTGCCGAAGAGCAATTATTTGTGATTTCAAATATGAATATGACGTCAAAAGGAGAAATAAAAACCAATAATATGTCGGCTTTTTTCATCAATTATCTCGATTTGAAAGGAATTTTTGATAAAAACAAACTGGAATATGAATTTGGAAATCCCCAAAAATTATCCGAGCACAAAAAGCACGAAGACAGTTCGCAAATCATTGAGCCGGTAAATGATATCCTAAATCCGAAAAATATAAAAATCGCCCAACGGGAAGCATTAATGTGGGGGACGCATCAGCAGGAAGCCATTGAATACGGAAACGTAGTGCACGAAATCCTTTCCTTTGTAAGAACCGAAAATGACATTGACATTGCGATTATAAAAGCGATTGAAAGCGGATTGATTACGAACAACCAAAAAGAGGCTGTCCATAAAACGATAGTGGAAATCGTAAATCACCCGGAGCTTAATGTCTATTTTTCAGCCGATAAGGAAGTGCTGAACGAGCAAACGATCATCCGAAAAGAAGGAACTACAGTAAAGCCGGACAGAATGGTGATCAATAAAAATAAAGAAGTATTTCTGCTCGATTATAAAACAGGAATCCATCAACAGAAATATCAAAAGCAACTTGAGAATTATCAGGAAGCAATTGAAAAAATGAATTATAAAGTCATAAAAAAAGCACTGATTTACATAAGCGAAAAAATAGAAGTAGTAAATTTGTAACCAAAACCCAACACCTAAAACCCAACACTCAAAAATATGTACGGAAAAATCAAAGAACATCTGCAAAGTGAGCTGCAGACGATTGAAGACAACGGAATTTTTAAAAAAGAAAGAATTATAACTTCGGCTCAAGGTGCGGAAATCACGATTTCTACAGGAGAAAAAGTGTTGAATTTCTGCGCTAATAATTACCTCGGATTGTCCTCGCATCCGGAAGTGGTCCAGGCTGCAAAAGACGCTTTGGATACTCATGGATTCGGAATGTCATCGGTTCGTTTTATCTGCGGAACACAAGATATTCATAAAGCTTTAGAGCAAAAAGTCGCCAATTTTTATGGCACTGAAGACACAATTTTATATGCAGCAGCTTTTGACGCAAATGGAGGTGTTTTCGAGCCATTATTTAACGAAAATGACGCAATTATTTCTGACAGTTTGAATCATGCGTCGATCATTGATGGAGTGCGTTTGTGCAAAGCCGCGCGTTACCGTTATGATAATAGCAACATGGATGATTTAGAGCACCAATTAATCAAAGCTAATGAAGCTGGAACGCGATTTAAAATCATTGTAACAGATGGCGTTTTCTCTATGGATGGCGTTGTTGCGCCACTTGATAAAATTTGTGATTTGGCTGACAAATACGATGCAATGGTTATGGTCGACGAATGCCATGCCGCAGGATTCATCGGAGCAACCGGAAAAGGAACGCTCGAGGCAAAAGGAGTAATGGGACGCGTTGATATTATTACCGGAACATTCGGAAAAGCACTTGGCGGCGCAATGGGCGGATATACAACAGGTAAGAAAGAAATTATCGAACTATTGCGCCAGCGGTCGCGCCCGTATTTATTCTCGAATTCATTAGCGCCATCAATCGTTGGAGCTTCAATTAAGGTTTTCGAATTGCTTGAAAAAGATACTTCTTTGCGTGATAAACTGGAATGGAATACCAATTATTTCAAGAAAGGAATGAAGGATGCCGGATTCGATATTGTTGACGGAGATTCTGCAATTGTACCCGTAATGTTATACGATGCAAAGCTCTCACAAACAATGGCTAATGAACTTTTAAAGAAAGGAATTTATGTTATAGGATTCTTCTTTCCAGTCGTTCCTAAAGATAAAGCACGAATTAGGGTGCAATTATCGGCGGCACATACTAAAGAACACTTAGACAGCGCAATAGCAGCATTTATCGAAGTTGGCAAAGCTTTAAGCGTCGTAAGTTAGGGGTAAATTCTCTAAAAATTATGTTATATTTTTAACATTTCGCATTGCGATTCGAATTTTCCACATTACTTTTGTGTTAATAATTTATGTAACTAAAATAACTCAAGTATGAAAAATCTTAACAAAATTTTTGTCGCGTTTTTGTTAGTCGTAGGACTAAACGCACAAGCGCAAGACAGCGATAATCCTTGGGCATTGTCCTTTGGTGTAAACGCGGTCGACACTCGAACAAGTGCCAATGATAGTGGTGTTTTTGATCAAATGTTTAAAACAAAAGATAACTGGAACATTTTGCCTTCTGTTTCTTATCTTAATGTAACAAGACACATTGCAGACGGATTCTCTTTAGGAATTACGGGATCTGTCAATAAAATTGACAAATTGGTTTACCAGTCTGATACTAATCCACTTGATTACGAAGCTAGAAATCCTGGTGATTTATCGTATTATGCTGTTGATGGTATCATCAAATACAGCTTCATGAAAATGCTTAATTCAAAAGTAATTGATCCTTCGCTTCACGTAGGTGGTGGTTATACTTGGTTGGATGAGTATGATACTGCTACTGCAAATGCAGGTCTTGGAATTACATTCTGGTTTACTGAAAACGTAGGTTTGTCTTTGCAAAGTACTTACAAAAAATCTTTCGTAGACAACTCAGCAAATGTTGACAGAGCTGTTGGTGTTCCAACACATTTCCAACATTTCGCAGGTCTTACTTTCAAATTTGGAGGTAAAGATACAGATGGTGACGGAGTTTATGACAAAGATGATGCTTGTCCAGAAGTTGCTGGTCCAAAAGAATTAAACGGTTGTCCTGATACAGACGGTGATACAATTCTTGATAAAGATGATGCTTGTCCAGAAGTTGCTGGTTTAGCTGCTTTCCAAGGTTGTCCTGATACAGACGGAGATGGTGTTCAAGATAGTGCTGATGCTTGTATTGATGTACCTGGTTTGGCTGCATTACAAGGTTGTCCAGATGCTGATGGTGATGGAATCACTGACAAATCTGACAAATGTCCTACTGTAAAAGGTCCTAAAGAAAACGGTGGTTGCCCATGGCCAGATACTGATGGAGACGGAGTTCTTGATAAAGATGACAGATGTCCAGAAGTAAAAGGTACTGTTGCTAACAACGGTTGTCCAGAAATTTCTGAAGAGCAAATCAACAAATTGAACGCTTACGCTAAAACTATTTTGTTCAACAGTGGTAAATCTACTTTCAAACAAGAAACTTTCGCTGTATTGCAATCAATTACTGCAATCTTAAAAGAATATCCTTCTTCTAACTTCTCAATTGAAGGTCACACAGATAGCGATGGTTCTGATGCATTAAACCAGAAATTATCTCAAGACAGAGCTGCTGCTGTAGTAGGTTATTTAACTGAAAACGGAATTGCTGCTTCAAGATTGACTTCTGCAGGTTTTGGTGAGTCTAAACCAATTGACACGAACAAAACTGCTAAAGGTAAAGCTAACAACAGACGTGTTGAAGTGAAATTGGTAAAATAATTTCAACCTAAAATATTTCAGAAAACGCCTCGATTTATCGGGGCGTTTTTTTATTTTTATAAAATGACAAATATGTATTTCTTAGATAAATTAGCACACGATTTAATTCAAAACCAATCCGGAAATTTATCAGATACAATTGTCGTTCTTCCTAATAAGCGGGCTAAAATTTTCCTGATTGAAGCTTTGAAAAAACAAGTTGACAGTAACATCTTTGCACCTGAAATTACCAGTATTGAAGACTTTGTGCAGGATATCTCCGGAATCCGCTCAATAGATCCAATCGAATTATTATTCGAATTTTATGATGTGTATTTATCTTTAACCGAACCATCACAACAACAATCTTTCGAACTGTTTGCAAATTGGGCGAAAATGCTTCTACAGGATTTCAATGAAATCGACCGCTATCTTCTCGATCCGACTCATGTGCTCTCATACCTTAAAGATATTGAAGACATAAAACGTTGGGGAATCGAACCAGAAAACAAAACAACATTACTCGAAAAGTATATCGATTTCTGGAAACTTCTTCCAAAATATTATGAATCGCTTTACACGCACCTGTTCTCAAAAGGAATCGGTTATCAGGGATTAATTTATCGCGAAGCTGTAAATAACATCAACCATTTTACAGAAGTGATTACGCAAAAGCAATTCGTCTTCGCCGGATTCAATGCACTGAATGCTGCCGAAGAAAAGATCATACAACATTTAATTGCATCAGACAAGGCACGTATATTTTGGGATGCCGATAAAACTTTCCTAAATGATCCGTTTCACGATGCGGGCTTGTTTCTCAGGCGATTTAAAGACAGTTGGAAGCATTATAAAGCAAATGCTTTCGAATGGATTTCAGATGATTTCTCGCAGCCTAAAACCATTCAGGTAATTGGTACGCCTAAAACAATCGGGCAGGCTAAAATTGCAGGAAAACTGATTGAAGAGATCATTCTGCAAAATCCTGATGCATCACTTGATAAAACCGCGATCATACTTGGAGAAGAGAATTTACTCGTTCCGTTGTTGTATGCATTGCCGTCAACAGTTGGCGCGCTTAATATTACGATGGGTTATTCGGGTAAAAATAATCCGGCGCAAATTTTGGTGGGCAAGCTTTTTAAAATGCATACGAATGCGCTTGCACGTGGCGGAAATTATGTGTTCTACTACAAAGATGTTCTCGATATCCTGACACATCCGTTGGTGGAACCGTTTGCCAGAACTGCTAATCTCGTTAAGATTATCAATACGAATAATTATACGTTTATAACACACAAAAAACTAGAAGAACTGCATCCTGATTCTGGTAAATTATATCAATTACTTTTCAATAAATGGGAAAGTGGTCCGGTGGCAATCCTCGAAACTATTTCAGCATTATTACAAACGATCAAGAATAACCTGAGCAATGATAACGAAGAAGAAAAAATTACCAAAGCATTCGTGTTCTCGGTTTTTAAAGTGATCAACAAACTCATTAATTACTATTCGCAACACAATCATATCGACAAAATTGAAACGCTGTATGCGATTTACAAACAAATCATTGATCTCGCCGAAGTATCTTTTGAAGGTGAGCCGTTAAACGGATTGCAAATTATGGGCGTACTCGAAAGCCGCGTACTCGATTTTGAAACCGTAATTGTAACCTCGATGAATGAAGGTAAATTTCCGGCCGGAAAATCGCAGAATTCGTTTATTCCGTATGATGTAAAAAAGGAACTCGGATTACCGACATTCAAAGAAAAGGACGCGATTTATACCTATCACTTTTACCATCTTCTGCAACGAGCCAAAAACATTTATCTGCTTTACAATACCGAAAGTGATGGTTTGGATGGCGGCGAGCAAAGCCGTTTTATTACGCAACTCGAAGTCGAAAAACAACCAAACCACAATCTGTCGCATGAAATTTATAACGCAATTCTTCCCGAAACTGCCTATCAGCCAATGGTTGTCCCAAAGTCGGAAAATGTCATGGTAAGGCTAAAAGAAATCTGCGACAGTGGATTTTCACCATCAGCATTGACGAGTTACATCAGAAATCCGATCAGTTTTTATTTCCAAAAAATACTGCGTATCCGTGAAGTTGAAGAAGTCGAGGAAAACATTGCATTAAACACACTCGGAACCATAATCCACGAAACGCTTCGGGTGTTATATGAACCTTTTATCGGGAAATTCCTTTCGGAACAAGACATTAAAGATTGTTTTTCCAAAATGGATAATGAAGTCCTGAACCAGTTTCGATTAGTATACAAAGAAGGCGAAATCAAGAAAGGAAAAAACCTGCTGGCATTTGAAGTTGCAAAGCGGAACGTACAGAATTTCCTTAAAATGGAATTGGCCGATATCAAAGACGGCGACGCAATTAAAATCCTGCACCTTGAGCAAACTTTCGAACGCTGGCTCGAGCATCCTGATTTGCCATTTCCGGTGCTGATCAGGGGTAATGTCGACCGGATTGAACAACGAAACGGCAACATTCGGATCATCGATTATAAAACCGGAAAAGTAGAAGCAAAGGATGTTTCCTTAAAGCAATGGCATAATCTTACGACAGAAATCAAAAGCGATAAAATCATCCAGGTTTTAGCGTATGCGTATATGCTGGAAGATAAGCTTTCCGATCAACCGATGGAAGCCGGAATTATCTCATTCAAGAATATGAAATCAGGTTTTTTGCCGTTTAATTTTAAAGTCGAAAAGGAAACATTCTCGATCATTTCAAATGAAATCATGGAGCTGTATCTTGGAGAAATTGTATTGCTTTTGAAAGAAATACTGGATCCGGAAATTCCTTTTTCGGAGAAAATATAAATTTTTATTTAAATCAAACTTTCTTCATAAATTCCAAAAGCACTACTAACAACTCTTTCTCATTTTCAATTGGCGACATGTGACCATCCGGAAAAGTGACGAGTTTTACCGCTGTGTTTTCAATCTGCGAAAGATTCTCCTCATAATTTAGCACTGGGTCTTTTTTGCCAAGTACAAGCAACATCGGATACGGTGCAAAGTGTAGTAAAACCTCGCGGTCTTTACGGATTTTCATTCCCTCAAGAGAAGCCACGATTCCCTGAAGCGGTGTTTTTAAAGCTTCCTGCTTTACCTTTTCGATTTCTTCGGCAAAGCGCTCACGGTTGTTTTCGCTAAAAAGATTGGCAATGGATAACCTTACAAACGCCGTATAATCTTTCTTAACCGCCTTAATCGCCCGATCGCGGTTGGCCTTGCGTTCGTCACTATCGGCAAGCGAAGTAGAATTGATTAATGCTATGCCTTTTACAAAATCCGGATACATTTCGGCGAATGCCAAAGCCACATATCCACCCATAGAATGCCCGGCGAGAACGGCTTTGCGTATTTTTAAATGCGATAAAACCTCATGTACCACATCGGCATTATCTTCCATCGACTGAATGTAACCGCGTGGCTCAGTTTGCCCGTGCCCGAGAAGATCAATTGTAATTACCCGGTTCTTCTTAGATAATTCAGGGATGAAAACGTCCCACATCTTGCTGTTTTCGAGGTAGCCGTGCAGAAATACAATTGCGGTTCCTTTGCCGTTATCGGTATAGGAAACAGTGGTGTTTTTATAGATGAGGTTTTTCAAGGCGTTATTATTTTTGGATATATAACAAATTTAAGTTTTTTACCGATGCCCACTACCAAAGTAAATGAGCAGTGGGACTTATAAAACACGATTACACAAATTATTACAGATGTTTATGTAAATTTATCTGTGTAAATCTGTGAAATCTGTGTTCAAAAAAACGGCTTGTTTCCACAAGCCGCTAATTATTCATTATTAAATTTAACTATTCATCAATTCCTCAATTTCCTCCGCCTCGATAGGAATATTTCCCATCAAATTAAACGGTTCGCCGCTTTCCTGAACTACAACATTGTCTTCAAGACGGATTCCGAAACCTTCTGCCGGAATGTAAATTCCAGGTTCGACGGTAAATACCATATTAGCTTTCATTGGTTCGTGCAACAACCCATAATCATGCGTATCAAGTCCTAAATGGTGCGATGTTCCGTGCATAAAATATTTTTTGTACGCCGGCCAATCCTTATTTTCATTCTGAACATCGGCTTTGTCAATTAGGCCAAGACCAAGTAACTCGGACGTCATTAATTTGCCCACTTCTAAATGATATTCTTTCCACAAAGTTCCTGGAACAAGCAATTTTGTAGCTTCGTTTTTTACATGTAAAACAGCATCGTACACGGATTTCTGGCGATCGGTATATTTCCCTGAAACCGGAATCGTACGCGACAAATCACTGGAGTAATTCGCATATTCGGCAGCGACATCCAGTAAAATCAAATCGCCGGCTTTACACGGTTGATTGTTCTCGATGTAATGCAGCACATTTGCATTGTTTCCAGAAGCGATAATTGGCGTGTACGCAAAACCTTTTGAACGGTTGCGGACGAATTCATGGATCAGTTCGGCTTCGATTTCATATTCGGTTACATTTGGCTTTACAAACGACAACAGACGACGGAAACCTTTTTCGGTGATGTTGCACGCTTGCTGAATCAGGTCAATTTCTTCACTTTCTTTCACAGAACGCAAACGCTGCAAAATAGGGTTGCTTTTTGCGACGTTATGCGCAGGATATTTCGCTTTCCACCATTTTATGAAACGATCTTCACGGGTTTCAGTTTCAACCGAAGCACGATAATGCTCGTTGGTATTGATGTACATTGTTTCCGAATATGTCATCATTTCGTTCAAAATCTTATGAAAATCCTGTAGCCAGTAAACAGTCTTGATTCCGGAAACTTCAAACGCGCGTTCTTTGGTTAGTTTTTCACCTTCCCAAATCGCAATATGCTCGCTGGTTTTTTTGAGGAAAAGTATTTCTTTTTGGTGTTCGTATGGCGCGTCAGGGAAAAGCAACAAAATGCTTTCTTCCTGATCAACTCCCGACAGATAAAAAATGTCGCGGTGTTGCGCAAAAGGCAAAGTACTGTCGGCAGAAACCGGATAAATATCGTTTGAATTAAAAACCGCAACCGCATTTGGTTTCATTTGCGCGGTAAATTTCGCACGATTTTTTATGAATAAATTTCGATCAATCTGATGGTATTTCATGGTAATTAAATTTGAAATACAAATCTAATCAATCCATTTGTAATAACGTGCGCCAATTAAATTAGGAATTTCTTTTTCAATGCGGTCTAGAATCCATTCGCTTTTTGGTGCTTTGACCGATTGTTTCTGTTCCTTTTTGTGAAGTTTTTCATACGTTTGAATGTCGATTTCGTGGCTGTTTGCGAGTGTTTCAAACAGCTGAACATTTGCAATTGCATCTTTCCACTGTGACTGGATTGTTCCTTCGAATACTTTTGATTTGGATCCGCTTCCGTACGCCAGAAACCCAAATTTCTTTCCGGAAATTTCTTTTCCTGACTGATAAAAATGCGATAAGGTAGAAAGCAATCCCATGAAAATGGATCCGGTGTATAAATTACCAATTAAGGAAGATGCGATTTCGGCAGGTTGCAGTTTTTCCGAAACAAAATTCCGGTAGGTTTCGGATTTTGCCGTTTCTTTAAGTGTAGAATGATATTCGGCAGATTCAGGTTCATAAGCAATTTTGTCTTCGGCGTCAAGCGCATAAATTTCCGTCAGCATCCTTCGTCCCTGAAAAGAATAAGGCAAATGCATCACGATACTTTCCCAGGAATTGTAGAGCGTATCGGAAGAATTTGTGATTTTTTTAAAGTTGAAATAGGCACTTCGCGTGCGATCCATATAACATTGATTGGAATATTGCCCGTCAAAAACCGGCTGGTCTTTGTGGATTTCAATTTTGCTTTCGAGATTATCAAACCAGGAGTCGTTATTGTTATTTCCGGTAATTTCAGATTTTGAAATCTGGCGATATGGTTTAAAAAAATCGAATACGCCTTTTGTGCTTGTTGCCCAAGTGTTTTCAATTGCTATTATTTTTGGATTTGACGCAATCAGCATCGCAACTGCTCCGGCACCTTGCGTATATTCCCCGGTTGAATTCAAGTCGTATTTTGCGATGTCAGTTGTTACTACGATTGCTTTTTTATCAGGATTTAACCGTATGAAATCGAGGCAGTTTTGCAGCGCGTCAACACCTCCAATGCAGGCAAAAGTAAAATCGACTACATCGCATTCGGATAACGAATTTTCGCCGAACTTTTGTTCCATCAACGAAATCAGGAATGACGAAATAGGTTTTGAACTGTCGATACTGCTTTCTGTCCCGACGTAAATTCGTGCAATTTCTGTAAGATCAATGTTGTTGTCTAAAATTAACTTTGTCAATGCGTTCGCTCCAAAAACAACTGTATCCTGATGAAAATCGGGCAAAGTCATTTTGAGTAAGCCAAGACCTTTTTCGAGTTTTTCGGGTTCGATCTTTCGGACTTCTGCCAGTGATTTTATAGGTAAATGTATTTTTGCAACGTCAAAGGCAATAGCATCAATTCCTGTTTTCATACAACTATTTTAAAGTCGCAAATTACAGCTTTTGCCCAGCAATCACTCAATCAGAAAACGGATAAAACGAATCAAGAGGCTATTTTTTTGCATTTGAAAAAAAGTGGTCAACAAAATTATGAATCTGATAAAATTAGGTTCGGTTTTGAGTGTTTTATTCGCACTTTAAATTCATTATAAATTAGGGCGAAAAGGTTGTAGTATATTTCAATTAGCTGTATTTTTGTTGGGATTTTTAAAACACTACAAACAAATATTATGGCAAAATCTGCATTCCTAAAGTCATCACTGGCCAAGAAATACTGGATGGCTTTTACAGGTTTATTTTTATGCTTGTTTCTAATCGGTCACTTAGCAGGAAATCTTCAGTTATTAATTCCTGACAATGCGTTGAATTTCAATAAGTATGCGTTATTCATGACCACGAATCCGGCGGTAAAAATATTATCTTACCTGACGTACATTTCCATTCTTTTCCATTCTATTGACGGAGCGGTTCTGACTTTTCAGAATGTAAAAGCCCGCCCGGTAAACTATGCGAAAAATAATCCAGGAGCAAATAGCCCGTGGGCTTCAAGAAACATGGGCGTTTTGGGAACTATTATTCTGGTTTTCATCGTAACGCATATGATTACGTTTTGGGCGCCAATGCATTTCGACGAAAAGATGCCATTACAGACTATCAACGTTGAGGTCATGGGACAAAAACAAGAATTATATTACACGACAGACGGCGGTTATATTCCGAAAGCGAATGTGGACCAAGGTTCAATCGTGATAAAAGACAGGACTGATTTTTATGATGCCAACGCAAACGTAAAAATCAAAGAAGGTTATAAAGATTTATATAAAATCACAATTGCGTTTTTCAAAGATGAAAAATTAGGATTGGTATATACGATTTTATACGTAATTGCAATGGGAGTTTTAGCATTCCACTTATTCCACGGTTTTGCAAGCGCATTCCAGTCTCTTGGAGCAAACAACCCAAAATACAACGGATTAATCAAAGGCTTCGGAAAAGGTTTTGCGATTATCGTTCCGTTATTGTTTGCTATTATTCCACTATACATTCATTTTCTTCTAAAAGCTTAATATCATGGCATTAGATTCTAAAATACCAGATGGTCCTGTTGCTGATAAATGGACAAACTATAAAAACCATATCAATTTAGTAAACCCGGCGAACAAGCGTAATATTGATATTATCGTGGTTGGAACCGGACTTGCAGGTGGTTCTGCCGCTGCTACTTTGGCCGAATTGGGTTATAACGTAAAAGCATTTTGTTTTCAGGATTCTCCACGTCGTGCGCACTCGATTGCTGCTCAGGGCGGAATCAATGCTGCGAAAAATTACCAAGGTGACGGAGATTCAACTTTCCGTTTGTTTTATGATACTGTAAAAGGAGGCGATTACCGCGCCCGTGAAGCAAACGTTCACCGTTTGGCGGAAGTTTCTGCTAATATTATCGACCAATGTGTAGCACAAGGTGTTCCATTGGCGCGTGAATATGGCGGATTATTGGATAACCGTTCTTTTGGTGGAACTTTGGTTTCCAGAACTTTTTATGCAAAAGGGCAAACCGGACAACAATTATTACTCGGTGCTTATTCTGCAATGAACCGTCAGATTGGCCGTGGAAAAATAAAAATGTACAACCGTCACGAAATGCTTGAATTGGTAATCGTTGATGGAAAAGCTCGTGGAATCATCGCACGTAATTTAATCACCGGAGAAATCGAAAGGCATTCAGCTCATGCTGTTGTTATTGGTTCAGGCGGTTATGGAAACGTATTTTTCCTTTCCACAAATGCGATGGGAAGTAATGCGACCGCTGCTTGGAAAATCCACAAAAAAGGAGCGTTCTTCGCAAATCCTTGTTATACGCAAATTCACCCAACCTGTATTCCTGTTTCTGGAGATCATCAGTCGAAACTGACGTTGATGTCGGAATCGTTGCGTAATGACGGAAGAATCTGGGTGCCAAAATCTTTGGAAGATGCCCAAGCCATCCGCGAAGGAAGAAAAAAACCAACCGATTTATCAGAAGCGGAAAGAGATTACTACTTAGAAAGAAGATACCCGTCATTCGGAAACTTGGTACCACGTGATATTGCATCGCGTGCGGCAAAAGAACGTTGTGATGCCGGTTTCGGAGTAAATAAAACCGGTGAAGCTGTTTACCTTGATTTTGCTGCGGCAATCGAGCGTTACGGAAGAGACCAGGCGCGTATCAAGCATTTGGATGAAAATGATGCGGCTTTGGTTAATAAATTAGGAACTGAAGTTGTCGAAAGCAAATACGGTAACTTATTTCAAATGTATGAGAAAATCGTTGACGAAAATCCATACGTAACTCCGATGATGATTTATCCTGCGGTTCATTACACAATGGGTGGGACCTGGGTTGATTATAATTTAATGACTACAATTCCGGGATGTTTCTCAATCGGGGAATCAAATTTTTCGGATCACGGTGCCAACCGACTTGGAGCTTCGGCTTTGATGCAGGGATTGGCTGATGGTTATTTCGTATTGCCTTATACAATAGGGGATTATCTTGCTCCGGATATCAAAACTGGAAAAATCTCAACCGATTTACCTGAGTTTGTTGAAGCTGAAAAAAGCGTTCGTGAACAATTAGAGAAATTCTTAAACAATAACGGAACACATACGGTTGACCACTTCCATAAAAAACTGGGTAAGATCATGTGGGATAAAGTCGGGATGGCACGTAACGCCCAAGGCTTAACTGAGGCTATCAGCGAAATTGCAGCTTTGCGTGAGGAATTCTACAATGATGTAAGAGTTCCAGGTTCAATGGAAGGTTTCAACCAGGAATTGGAAAAAGCCATGCGTGTAGCCGATTTCCTTGAATTAGGAGAGCTTTTCGCAAAAGATGCTTTACACAGAAACGAATCTTGCGGAGGACATTTCCGTGAAGAATACCAAACCGAAGAAGGTGAAGCACAACGTGACGATGATAATTTCGCTTACGTAGCGGCTTGGGAATATAAAGGAAAACCAAGCGATGCCGTATTGCACAAAGAACCGTTGGTGTTTGATAATGTGAAACTGGTACAAAGAAGTTACAAATAAGATTTTAGTATTGAGAAATGAGATTTTAGATTCTAAATCTGTCTCAATTCTCAATTCTTAATACTCAATACTAAGTATATGAAACTTACATTAAAAATATGGCGCCAGAAAAACGCCAAAGAAACAGGGAAAATTGTTGATTATAAAATAGATGATGTATCTCCGGACATGTCGTTCCTTGAAATGCTTGACGTTTTAAACGAACAATTAATCAATAAAGGCGACGATCCTGTAGCGTTTGATCACGATTGTCGCGAAGGAATTTGCGGAATGTGTTCGCTTTTCATCAACGGAGAAGCACACGGTCCAGACAGAGGCGTTACGACTTGTCAATTGCACATGCGTATGTTCAAGGATGGCGATACGATTTTCATCGAGCCGTTCCGTGCAAAAGCGTTTCCGGTAATCAAGGATTTGGTTGTTGACAGAAGTTCTTTCGACAGAATTCAGCATGCCGGTGGATTTATCTCGGTAAACACATCCGGAAATACCATTGATGCGAATACAATACCGATTCCAAAACACGATGCTGACCGCGCATTTGACGCTGCTACGTGTATCGGATGCGGAGCTTGTGTGGCTTCGTGTAAAAATGCTTCTGCAATGTTGTTCGTTTCGGCTAAAGTGTCGCAATTCGCACTGCTTCCGCAAGGTAAAGTAGAAGCTGCTGATCGTGTTTTAAACATGGTTAAGCAAATGGATGATGAAGGTTTCGGAAACTGTACAAACACCGGAGCTTGTGAAGTAGAATGTCCTAAAGGAATTTCGCTTGAGAATATCGCAAGAATGAACCGTGAATATTTGAGTGCGAGCGTAAGATAAGAAAGCAATTTCAAAAAATAAAGAGGCGCATTCATTAATTTGGATGCGTTTTTCATTTGTAGATATAGAATAAAAAACGAATTCTGTAATAAAATTATATCCTTTAAATTGTTATCTTTGCTTAAATAATTTAAAAAGCTATAACATGACACTCTTAAAAGTTATTTTAATGTCTCTCTCAGCTTCACTTGGATTATTCAAACTTCAAGTGCTTAGAACATTTGGCAGAGAAACCTCAGTTGTTGATAAAGAAGTTGTAGATGTGATTCTATCTAATGAAAGTAATAAAAAGAAGTTAATAGATAGACTGAACCAAAACAATAATTCTTCTGTAGAAATCAAAATAGAAGGAAAAGAATTTTCTTTCGTTACTTCTGATTAAAAATGGAGATCGCATTAAATTCTCTAATTCTTTTTTTATTATTTATTTTCCCTGGAATTGTATTTAGAAGATTTTATTATGTAGGAGAATTTTCAAAACAATTTAGTTCTGGAAATTGGATAAATACATTTTATATTAGTTTAGTTCCAGGTTTAATAATACAAATAATTTCTTATTTTACCTTTATCAATCTTATTTACAGAAAACCGATTGTTAATAACTATGAATTAGTCAATTCAATATATTCCGAATTAAAAGATAATTCTCTTCCTAAAGAACTTTTTAACTTTGAATTACTAACTTGGATTTTTGCGTATTTAATAGTTACTATTATTATCTCATTTATAATTGCGCAGTTTTGCTGGTTAGTTGTTAGAAATCTAGATTGGGATAAAAAATTTTCGCCCTTAAGATTTAATAATTATTGGCACTATTATCTAAGTGGGGAATCATTAAAATTTAAAGATTTTAGAGGTATACTACCCAAACAGAAAGTCTTACTAACAGAAGCCGATGTTTTAGTCGATACAGGTAATGAAGGTACCAAGTTATATAAAGGTTTTTTAAGGCAACATACAATTTGTAGAAGTACAGGAGAATTGAAAGCTATTTATTTAACTGATGTGAGAAGATATAGAAGAGATTTACCTCCAAATAATATCAGGGAAGTGCCTGGGCATATCATGATAATTCCTGCTGAAAAAATCTTAAATATAAATTTGACTTATATAACTAAAAGTGAAAAGGTCATAAATTATTCGACATTATTCTTAGCAATATTAAACTTATCAATCTTATTATTTTTGATGTTTAATCCTTCAAAAATATTTTTAAGAGATACAACTATTTTCGGTGACATTGTTGGGCGATTCTGGCTTTTTTTAGGTTGGTTGTTTATTGCGACCATGCTGGATACATTTTTTAAACCAAAGAATCATGAAAACGTAAAATCACTTAGATATGGACTCTTGTTTTTCATTCTTATAATTATAATCATTATTTATTTTTATTTCTACAAATGATTACACCAAACCCTTTTCAAAAGCTACACGAACCAATCCGGCGGTGTTTTTAACGCCTAATTTCTGAATTAGGTTGCTTCGGTGCGATTCGACGGTTTTAACACTGACAAAGATTTTCTCAGCGATTTCTTCAGTAGTAAATTCTTTTATGATTAAATCGAGGATTTCTTTTTCACGACTGGTTAATTTCGGAATGAAAAAAGCTGAATTTGCAGTTTTTCCGAGCGATTCATTCAATAACATATCCTGAATTTTCGGCGGAAGAAAACGTTCGCCATTCAAAACCGTTTTGATTGCCATGGCCAATTCAGATTTGTCTGTGTTTTTTAAAAGATAACCCATCGCGCCATTTTTAATGATTTGCTTGATAAAAGAGCTTTCTTCAAAATTGGTTAAAGCGATAATTTTGAGTTCGGGAAATTTTTTCAGTAAGGTTTTACAGGCTGTAATTCCGTTTCCGTCAGGTAAATTAATATCTAGCAATAAAACATCAGTTGTTTCATCTAATCCGTCAATAGTCTCTTTTATTGTATTGAAAGATTGATTCAAAACAATTTCCTTATCGGTTCGCAACAGTGTTTTTATTCCTTCGATGACAATGGTATGATCTTCTGTAATGGCGATTTTAATCATTTTTCTAGTTTAGTTAAATCAATTACAATCTGAAAAGAGCTTCCTTTTGCGGTTGAATTTATTTCCATTTCGGCATTCAGCAGATGAATTCTTGAACGGATATTTTTTAATCCGAGGCCTAATTCTACGTGACCTAGGTTGAATCCTTTTCCATTATCTTCGACAGTTATAAACAATTCATGATCATGGAAATTCATTTGAACCAGAGCTTGTTCGGCATCTGAATGTTTCACGGCATTGTTAATCAGTTCCTGAATAATCCGGTAAATCGTCGTTTCAACATTTTTCGGCAATGACGGAATCGTTCCGAAATACTGAAATTGCAACTCAATCGGATGCGAATTATTGATTTTCACACAATAATGTTCCAAAGCTTCCACCAACCCGAAATCCATTATCGAAGCCGGCATTAAATCGTGCGAAATATTACGCGTTTGCGAACAAACCTGATCGATCATTTCAATGATTTTCTGCAATTTGTCTTTATCTGAATCTTCCGGTACTTCATCTTTCAAGCTTGAAGCATGATGTTTGATTGCTGACAAATCGCCGTTTAAACCATCGTGTAGATCTTCAGCAATTCGTTTTCGTTCCTTTTCCTGTCCGTCTAAAAGTGATTCCAGACGGATGATTTCCTGACGCTGCCGTTCTTTATTCTTTCTGCGTATGATGAAAATCGCCAATGCCATGATCACTATGCAAAGCGACGCGGTGATAATTAGCAGAAAGGTAATGTTTTTTTGTCTTCGAAATTTCTCGATTTCGGCAGTGAGCAGTTTTTTTTCATTGTTGACATATTGTTCCGAAATATCCTGGATGTAAGTATTTGCGTGCAGTTTTCCTTCAGTATCTATTTTGATGATTTCACTTTGGACTTCTATGACTTTTTGAGTGGCATCATTCTTTAAAAATGATTTTAAAGATAACTCGTAAAAATAACGTCTGTAGAAAGCGTTGATGGTTTTTTTCTGAATCAGATCTGTTCCTTTTTGATAATAGTGAAGGGTGTGTTGTAGGTTTCCGGGTGAAATAGATGCAAGTAGTCCGTAGTTAATTAACGCAATGTCATAATATTCGCTATTCAGTGCCGATTGCACGCTTTTTTCGAAGAAAGTCCGGCTGTTGCTGAACTGTTTTTCCAAAAGATAAATTTCTCCAAAGGTTTGCTCGGTATTAGGAATAGCGCGTTTATTATTGTTGATTTTGGCCAATTTATATGCCAATTTATTATAGATTAATGCCGAATCCGGCTGTTTAATTTTTAATTTTAGCTGAGCAAGATTGTTGTAGATATATTCTTTCCCAATCGAGTTGCTCAGGTGCTTTTGCTGTGAAATTTTAGGAAAATAGCGAAGTGATTTTTGAAGCGATTTCTGCGCAATATCATATTTGTGTAACTCGAATTCATTGATCCCTAAGAAGAAATAAGCATCCGTCGTTAAAATACTGTCGTTAATTTTAATGGATTTCTCGATTCCTTTTTCGGCTTCGTCGGCGCCAAACTGAAACAATCCCAAATAATAAAAAAGCTCCGATTGCAGATTGTGAATTGAACACGCCAATGTGTCGATTTTATTCGATTGGCTAAGGTTTTTGGTTTTGTCAAGCCATTTCTGCGCTAGAAGAATATCATCGGTTTCAAGGTAATATTTTGATAATTTGTATGATGTCAGAATCCGGCATTGATTGGTTTTGCAATTATCGTATTGCTGTGAATTTTGAGACCACAGAAAAGGCGAAAACAGCAGGAATAATTGTAGGAAATAGATTTTTCTCATTTGGTTTTATAAGCACAATTTCTGAGTTAAGTTGACCGTATGCTAATCTTATAAATTCATTAAGCGGCTGGCTTTAAAGCGTTAAATTATAAAAATAGTTTTACATAACGGGTTAGGGAAACAAAACCTTTCCATAATTGCAGCAAGTAATTTCGCATTTTTAATTTTTGATAATTTTTTGAATGAAACTTGATGCGTTTTGTGTAACTTTTAGAATGTACATTCCGTTTTGCAAATGGCTCAGATTCAAACTTTCATTTTCGGTTGATTTTGTTTTGGTTTGATAAACAATTCTTCCATTCAAATCGGAAACCATTATTTCAGAATTACCGGATTCATTATTAAAATCGATAGTAAATATTCCGCTTGATGGATTTGGATAAACAGTCATTTTCAAATTATTGTTTTCTTCTAATGAAAGGGGAATGCAATTCTCCATAGTAAGAACCGGAATATTAGAGTTCTCAGCAGTACCATTTCCGAATCCTCCGCCATTTGCTCCAAAAGCGTAAAATTTATTGTCGTTGGTTGCAATTAATGAGTGATAAGCAGAGGGAACGGCAATGCTGTTTGCATTGGTAATATTGAGAGACTGAACAGCGATGCCTTGATCAATATTGGTGCCGTCGCCCAATTGTCCGTAAGCATTATATCCTGTTCCCCAAACCGTTCCGTCATTTTTAAGGTATAAATTATGATAAGATCCACCAACGGCACTAATAATTCCGGTAAGATTGTTTACCTGACCTGGAGACCATTGGGAATCGGTACCGCCGAAGCCCAATTTTCCATAACTATTAATGCCGCTCGCCCAAACTGTTCCGTCTTGTTTTACAAAAATTGATTGTCGGAATCCGGCTCCAATTGATGCCACATTCTGAATAGCTACCAGTTCAGGAATTATTCGAGCTTGCCAACCCACATTTCCTAAGCCTAAAGCACCATCCTGATTACCGCCACAGGTTTTTACGGTACCATCGTTTTGTAAAAACATGGAATGTCCATCACCTCCGGCAATGTCTATAACGTTTGATACATTGGTCACTTGTTGGGGAGTATTTTGCTGCAACGCATTTCCATTTCCTAACTCTCCCGAAAAATTGCGTCCACAGCCCCAGACAGTTCCATCATTTTTAAGGAAAAGAGAATCGTAATATCCTGCGATAATTTTTACGATTCCTGAAAGATTCGGTATTTGAACAGGAATATTTGTGTTTGCTGTTGTTCCGTTACCCAATTGTCCGAATTCATTATATCCGGATCCCCAAACCGTTCCGTCACTTTTTAAGAAAAGCGTATATTCACTTCTTGATGATACAGCAATAACATTTGTAAGTCCGTTCACGGTTACAGAAGTTACCGTATTGCTGTTATTTCCTATACCGAGTTGTCCACTGGTATTATTTCCTGTAGCTTTTACTGTTCCATCTTCGCAAACAAATACTGAAAAATTATTTCCAGCTGCAATTTTTTGATGGATGAAATTAAATTCAAGACCAGGACAGCTGATTGCAGTAACCGTATTTTTCCCGATTGTTGTTCCATCGCCCAAACCACCCGAATTATTAACGCCCCAAGCATGCAACGATCCGTCATTTTTTAAGGCTGAAGTATGATTGATACCAGAATCGATGTGATCCCAATCGGTTGAAGTACCAATTTGTGTTGGACCAAGAGCATCGTTTCCACTTCCGTTTCCAAGTTGCCCGTTAGAATTTAGTCCCCATGCCCACAATGAGCCGTTAGTTTTTAAGGCAATGCTGAAAAAGTATCCGTTTGAAACGCTCTTCCAATCGGTTGCGTTTCCTATTTGACTCGGAACCAATTTGTCCGCAAGAGTCCCATCGCCTAATTGTCCTACAATATTATCTCCCCAGGACCAAAGCGTGCCGTTATTTTTTATCCCAACGCTGAAACCGCCACCGGTAGCTACGTGTCGCCAATTGCTGTCAACCCCTATTTTCACAGGAATCGATCTGAAAGTAAGGGTTCCATCGCCAATTTGACCATCACTATTTCCGCCCCAGGCCCATAGAGTTCCATCGGTTTTTATGGCTAACGTATGCGATGAATTGGAACTTATCGAATCCCAATCGATATCAATTCCAACCTGGCCTGGGAAATTTCTGTTATTACTCGACGCATCACCAAGCTGATTGAACATATTTCCTCCCCAAGACCAAATCGTTCCATTTGATTTAATTGCTATAGAATGCAGTAAACCAGCCGCAACGTCTTTCCAATTGGTATCTGTTCCAATTTGCACGGGTGTATTTTTGCTGATGTTTGTACCGTCGCCAATTTGTCCATAAATATTATCGCCCCATGCCCATAACGTTCCGTCGGTTTTTATTGCCAGCGTATGATCAACATTAGTGCTTATTTTGAGCCAATTGGTTTCGTTGCCAATCTGCGCCGGAATAGGATTGCTGGCATTCGTACCATCGCCAAGCTGTCCTTTTCCGTTTTCACCCCAGCCCCATAACGCTCCGTTAGGTTTTATGGCCAAAGTTTGTGCTCCGCCCGCGCTAATTGTTTTCCAGCAATTGTTCGTTTGTCCGTTTGCTACAAGCACAAAAAACAAAGCAATTAAAAGGTTTATTTTTTTCATGACAGTTTTAGTAGTTTAGGCTAAATTCTGAACAATGAACATTTTACACATCAGTAAAATCCTTGAAAAACAAAATTCAGGGTAAACCCTTAGGTTTTTAAATTTGGGCATCGCCTTCGGCCAGGCTGTCCGCTATTATCTTTTGCTTCGTTGCACTACGCAAAAGGATAGCCGCTTCCATCCTTGACGCAAACTGCAGTTCACCTGAAATCCCTATCTTTGAAGAAACCAAAAATCCCTCTGATGAAATATTCTTTTTATCTCATTCTATTGATTCCCGCTATCTTTTTTGGACAAAATTACCAGCAATATGTAAATCCGTTTATCGGAACCGGCGGTCATGGACACACTTTTCCCGGCGCAACACTTCCTTTCGGAATGGTGCAATTGTCTCCGGATACACGAATTGATGGCAGTTGGGACGGTTGTTCGGGCTATCATTATTCAGACAATGTGATTTACGGATTTTCGCATACGCATTTAAACGGAACAGGAGTTTCTGATTTTGGAGATATCATGCTAATGCCAACAATAGGCCAACCAAATCTGGATAACAAAAGTTATGCTTCGAAATTTTCCCATTCAAATGAAAAAGCTTCTGCCGGATTTTATTCAGTAAAACTAGACGATGATAATATCGATGTCGCTTTAACAACATCTACAAGAGTTGGTTTTCACCAATATACGTTCAATAAAAATGGTCAGGCAAACATTATTCTAGATTTAAACCATCGCGACCATTTACTGATGGGTGAAATCAGAATCATTGACGAAAAGACGATTGAAGTCATGCGAAACAGTGAAGCATGGGCGCGAAATCAGTTTGTGTATGCGCGAATCGAATTCGACAAACCGATGAAAATCACAAAAGTCAATAACAACGCTTTCGCACCTGCTAAAACAACTGATATTTTTTTCGCAGGAAGTTTACTCGCATTGAGTTTTTCGCGTGATGTAAAAAAAGGCGAAACCATAAATATCAAAGTTGCACTTTCGCCAACAGGTTATGACGGTGCAAAACTAAACATGACAGAAATTAACGGTTGGGATTTCCAAAAAACCAAAAAGCTCGCCGAAGCCGCATGGAATCAAGAACTTTCCAAAATTGAAATCACTTCAAAAGACAAGGAAAAGCTCTCCGTTTTTTACACAGCGTTATACCACACGATGATGCAACCGAACATTGCGCAGGATTTAGATAAAAAATACCGCGGTCGTGACCAACAAATACATGTCGCTGAAGGGTTTGATTATTATTCTGTTTTTTCGCTTTGGGACACATTTCGCGCAGCACATCCGTTATATACATTAATCGACAAAAAACGTACTGCCGATTTTATCAATACGTTTCTTAAACAATATGAGCAAGGCGGACGGCTTCCGGTTTGGGAACTCGCATCGAATGAAACCGATTGTATGATTGGTTATCATTCGGTTTCGGTAATTGCCGACGCAATGGCAAAGGGAATCACAGGGTTCGATTATGAAAAAGCATTTGAAGCAGCGAACCATTCCGCTAAACTTGATCATTTGGGACTTGATGCCTACAAAAAAAATGGATTTATTTCCATCGACGATGAGCATGAAAGTGTTTCCAAAACACTCGAATATGCTTATGACGATTGGTGTATTGCACAAATGGCGCAGATTTTAGGCAAACAGAACGACTATGAATATTTCATAAAACGCTCCCAGAACTGGAAGAATATTTTTGATTCTAAAACTGGATTCATGCGCCCTAAGAAAAACGGCGGCTGGGAAAAACCATTCGATCCACGAGAAGTAAACAATAATTTCACTGAAGGAAATTCCTGGCAGTATTCGTTCTTTGTGCCGCAAGATATTTCCGGAATGATCGAAGCGTATGGTGGTGCTCAGAAATTCGAGGCAAAACTAGATGAAATGTTCAATTCCGAATCCAAAACCACAGGTCGCGAACAGGTTGATGTTACGGGTTTAATCGGTCAATATGCCCACGGAAATGAGCCGTCGCATCACATGGCATATTTGTATAGTTTCATCGGAAAGCCTGAAAAAACACAGCAAAAAGTGAAATTCATCCTCGATAATTTTTACACCAATACGCCCGATGGTTTAATCGGAAATGAAGATTGCGGACAAATGAGTGCATGGTATGTGTTGAGTGCTATCGGAATTTATACAGTTACTCCCGGAAGTGGCGAATGGACAAAAATCAAACCGTATTTCGAGAAAATCAAACTCAATCTCGAAGATAACAAACAGCTTGAAATCTCTGAAAAAGCATTAAAAGGCTATTTTGAGCCAATAGCAAGAAAAAGCAAAGTCCCCGATGTAGATTCAAGTTTAAAAATTGCAGTTGTACCATTTATTGAAACCGATAGCAAATCCTTCAAAGATAAAATCGAAATTAAATTTTCTTCTCCGGTTAAATCGACCGCCATTTTTTATAGCGTAAACGGAGATAAATTCAATCTTTTCAAAGATTACGTAGTATTAGACAAGACATCGACGGTTAAATTTTATTCTAATGATGGTTCAGCAAAATCCAGCGATACCGTTTTGGCATCTTTTTATAAAAAACCAAACAACTATTCAATCGCTATCAAATCACAATACAATCCGCAATATCATGGCGGCGGACCAGAAGGTTTGATTGATGGAATTTACGGAACCGAAAACTGGCGAAAAGGCGAGTGGCAAGGCTATCAATCACAGGATTTTGAAGCGACAATCGATTTGCAGAAAGATCAAAAAGTTTCTGAAGTGTCGGCAAATTTCCTTCAGGATTCCCGATCATGGATTTTAATACCAACGAAAGTAGAATTTTATACGTCTGTCGATAACGTCAATTTTAAATTGGTAAAAACAATCGAGAACACATTAGATCCAAAAATGAGCGATACGAGAATCATCAATTTCAAATCGGAAATAATGGCTGTAAATGCAAAATACGTAAAAGTAAAAGCCTACAATTTTGGCAAACTTCCAGAATGGCATCAGGGTTTTGGCGGAGATGCATTTATTTTTATCGATGAAATTTCTATTAAGTAAAATCCGCATAAATCGGTCTTATTCGTAAAATCAGTGTGCTAATGAAAATCGCCCTAATCCAAACAAATTTAATTTGGGAAAACCCGAAAGCCAATCGAAATAACTTCGAGCAAAAAATCAATTCTATTTCTCAAAATGTCGATCTGATTGTACTTCCCGAAATGTTTTCAACCGGATTTTCAATGAACCCAAAAGCAATCGCCGAAACAATGCAAGGCGTAACCGTTCAATGGATGCAGGCAATCGCAGAACAAAAAAATACCGCAATAACAGGAAGCATAATCATTTCTGAAAACGGCAATTTCTACAACCGTTTACTATTTGTTTTTCCATCGGGAGAAATCAATACATATGATAAACGGCATTTATTTTCATTGGCAGGGGAAGACAAAATTTACACATCCGGACAAGATCGATTGATTGTCGAATACAAAGGTTTTAAGATTTGCCCACTGATTTGCTACGATTTGCGTTTTCCGGTTTTCTCAAGGAATACTGAAAATTTCTACGTATTGATTTATGTCGCCAATTGGCCCGAACCCAGAATTCAGGCCTGGGATATATTGTTAAAAGCGCGCTCGGTAGAAAATATGTGTTTCACGGTTGGCGTCAATAGAATTGGAGTAGACCATAACCAAAATAAGTATATCGGCCACTCCCAAATTGTTGATTATCTTGGAAATCATGTCTTAAAACCACAACAAAGCGAAGGTGTTTTTATAGTGGATTTAGATAAGAACATAATGCTGGAAACTCGTGAAAAAACCTCATTTTTAAATGACAGGGACGAATTTATTTTAAAGTAATTCGATAAACTATCCGCCCAAATCAAAATCTTCTCTCCAAACCCAATTCGATCGAATGCCGAGAGTGGTTTTAAAATAAATAATTTCTTCTGCTTGCCGTTTTTCAAGAAAATTTCCGGGATCCCATTGCCTGTTTTTATTAGTGTCATAAATAATGCGAACGGTAAAATCATTCGGATCCAAACCTTCAAAAATAATTGTTGGCGAATCTTCAGAATATTCTGAGGCAAGAATTTTCCCTTTTGCATCAGTAAGTTCAACTATCACAGGATATTGCTTAACATTTGTCAGGTTTAATGTCAGCGATCCATAATCTGCCATTTCCCGGGTACTTACAGCAAAAGTAAGCGTATCATTTTCGCGTTCAAAAAAATCGGTCATTGCTCCAGGCAAAATCCGGAATGTATATCTTTCCAACTCTTTTCTTTCGAAATCAAATTCAAGTTTCTGCTCAAATTCATCATATTTTGTTGTAAAAGGAATAGCAGTAGAATCTTTTTTTAACAAAGTAATTTTCGAATTGTCAAATTTAATCAATGGCGTTACCGATTTTAGCGTAAACCGCTCTCTTGGGCGCAGCACTCCGGATTGTACTGGAGTTATACTAAGCGAATCTTTCTTTTGGTTTTTAAGCTTTATAACAAAGTCCTTTACAAATTTATCCTTTGAAACAGTAATGCTCAGCGAGTCAACTTTAATAGGCTTGTACCAAATGTTAACGGAATCTTTTTCAGGTATTCTTGTTACGATTGTTGGAATAATTTCATTTCCGTTTTTCAGGACAGTTTTAATGTCAGAAGGAATTCCTTCATAGCCCATAACAAGTTTTCCGTCGCCGGCCTGAGACGGTTTTAAGGCTTTGAAATTTAGTACTTCGTCAAACAATTGCAACTGGAATTTCTCATCGGTTGGAATCGTGATCGGAGTAGAATGAAACCCAATTCTATCTGTCGCCGGATCAAATTTATAATTATTGTTTTCCTCTTTTAACGCAATCAATTGATAAGTTCCGGCCTTGATATTATCAATTTTAAACGTTGTTAAACTGTCAAGAGTATTGGTTACATATCGTGGCCGTTCCTTGTAAATCGTTGAATCAGTATAGGTTTCATTAATTTCAAAAAGCATCACTTTTACAAAATTATCAGTGGTAAGTTCCCGCGCATCTTTTATCGTTCCTTCAATTGATAGCGAATCAATATAAGTTCCCGTCGAGAAAACATATCTGAATTGTGAATACGGATTGTTTTCGTTGTTATCCTGAATGCTTTGCCCAAAGTTAAAGCTATATGTAGTGTTTTCCTTAAGCGTATCTTTGATTTTAATCGTCAGATATTTGCTTGCATTGCTCGGAGTAACTTCTGGAGGCGTGTTCATTGGAGGCGAAACGACCAATTGTTTACTCAAATCTTTCAGTTTTACGTATTCGTCAAAATTTAACCGGATGACTTTTTCCTTAAAATTCGTGCTGAAATTCTTTGGAAAACTCGACACCAAAACCGGACTCAGGGTGTCTTTTGCACCGCCGGTAATGTTTCCGCGTTTTGCACAACCAATCAGCGTAACGGTTAATAAAATAAAAATATAACGAAAATGTTTTTGCAACATGAAACTGAAATTTGTTGCCACAAAATAACAATTATATTTAGTGTAAACGAAATCTTTTATGAAAATTATAGTGTGTTGTTTTTAAAGCTGTTCCGGCTTTCCGCTTCAAGCTGTTTTTTTTAAAGCCTTTTTTCCAAAACAAAAAATAAGCTTCTTGCAGTCGCTTTTTTTTGTTAGCAAAAAATGGCTTTCAAAACGCACAGGCTTTTCGCTGCAATCCGGGCTATGAAACTACGAATGTGACATTGCCATCGTAACAATACTAACTTTTGCACCGGGAATTTTCATAATCGCCCGACTGCAATTTTCTAACGTTGCACCCGTTGTAAGAACATCATCCACAATCAGGAAATGTTTATTGTGCGCGCATTCATTAAATTCCACATCAAAAATAGTTTTTCCGCCCGCCATTCTTTCCAGTAAATTTTTCTTAGACTGGGTTTTTAAATAGGTTTTACGAACTAAAATGGTTTCATTATATTCAATTTCAAGTTGTTCTGATAACGCTTTTCCAAACGTTGTAACTTGATTGTAGCCGCGTTGCCGCAACCGTTTTTTATGCAACGGAACCGGAATTATAAAATCAACCGTTTCCATTACAGCCAATTTCTTCAAATCTTCCGCATACCAGTTTCCAAGAATTTGCCCAACTTCTTCACGTCCGCGGTATTTCAGTCCGTGAATCATTTCCTGAACAATTCCTTTCTTATGAAAATACACAAATGAAGAAACAAATTCAACCGGGATACGACCATAAAACTTCTGATAACCTTCATTTTCCGGATTTAAATGAAAGTTTGTCAGCGGAATCTCATGTCTGCAATGCGTACAAATCACATTCTCAAATTCCAAAAGGAAGTCCTTACATCCAGAACACACCTTCGGAAACAGTAAATTAATCAGGCTGTCGAATAAATGTGAAAACATATTTCAAAATTCTGAAAACTCTAAAACTCCGAATTATGGTAAAACCACCTTTAATGTTAAAATTTAATTACTTGCATGTTGCCATTTCTGAAGCACTGATAGTGAATTATTAAGAAAAACTTTTATTTTTGCACCACTATGGCAAAACAAGAAGATTTATTTAAGAATGTAATTTCGCATGCAAAAGAGTACGGATATATTTTTCCGTCAAGCGAAATTTACGATGGTTTGAGCGCGGTTTACGACTATGCGCAAAATGGAGTTGAGTTAAAGAAAAACATCCGTGAATACTGGTGGAAATCGATGGTGCAGATGCATGAAAACATTGTCGGGCTTGACGCCGCGATCCTGATGCATCCGACAACTTGGAAAGCTTCTGGCCACGTTGACGCATTTAACGATCCGTTGATTGACAACAAAGATTCTAAAAAGCGATATCGAGCAGATGTACTTATTGAGGATCACGCCGAGAAAATATTACAAAAAGCAGAGAAGGAAATCGAAAAAGCAGCAGCTCGTTTTGGTAATTCTTTCGACCGTGAGCAATATACAACCACGAATCCGCGTGTGATGGAATATCTTTCCAAAAACCGCGAAATCCTGGAAAGAATGGGACGTTCGCTGGGTTCAGGAGATTTGGAAGACGTAAAAGCGCTAATCGAAGAACTTGAAATTGCCGATCCTGAAACCGGTTCAAGAAACTGGACAGACGTGAAACAATTCAACCTGATGTTCGGAACAAAATTAGGCGCTTCCGCAGAAAATGCAATGGATTTATACCTTCGTCCTGAAACAGCGCAAGGGATTTTTGTGAACTTTCTAAATGTTCAGAAATCCGGAAGAATGAAAATTCCATTCGGAATTGCACAAACTGGTAAAGCATTTAGAAATGAGATCGTTGCAAGACAATTTATTTTCCGCATGCGCGAGTTCGAACAAATGGAAATGCAGTTTTTCGTAAAGCCGGGTGAGGAAATGAAATGGTATGAATACTGGAAAACAACGCGTTTAAACTGGCATTTGTCACTTGGTTTAGGAAAACAGAATTACCGTTTTCACGATCACGAAAAGTTAGCACATTATGCAAATGCTGCAGCGGATATCGAATTTAATTTCCCGTTTGGATTCAAGGAATTGGAAGGAATCCACTCAAGAACCGATTTCGATTTAAAAGCACATGAAGAATTTTCAGGTAAGAAAATGCAATATTTCGACACTGAAGAAAATAAAAATTACACGCCTTATGTTGTGGAAACTTCAGTTGGTTTGGATAGAATGTTCCTGGCAGTTTTCTCGAATTCATTAAAAGAAGAAACGCTTGAAGACGGAAGCACAAGAACGGTTTTGCAATTACCATCAGTTTTAGCACCGACAAAAGCAGCAGTTTTGCCGTTGGTTAAAAAAGACGGTTTACCTGAAATTGCAAGAAAAATAATCGAAGATCTGAAATGGGATTTCAATATGGCATATGACGAAAAAGATGCTGTCGGACGTCGTTACAGAAGGCAAGACGCGCTTGGAACGCCATTTTGCATCACAGTAGACCATCAAACTCTGGAAGACGAAACGGTTACCATACGCCACCGTGATACGATGAAACAGGATCGCGTAAAAATTTCTGAATTGAAAGAAATTATTGAGAATGAAGTTTCGATGAAAAGCTGGTTGTTGAAAGCAAAAGCATAGTAAATAAAACCATTACTTCACTTTACTTTTGTTTTCATAGGAGTTCAGTGAATTTCATTTAAGGTATTAAGTTTCATCAAGCCTTAATCTTCTTAATTTCTTAATGGTTCAAAAAAGGCTTCCGTAATTGGAAGCCTTTTATATTTAATAGATAATCGTATTATACGAAAGCTGAAATCTAGAAGCGATATCCAATATTAAAATCGCCACGGAATAAAACATCAGGACCAGAATCTGTTCCGATTGTCCTACCGGCGCCGGCCAGAATTTCAAATACAAATCCGGAATTATTGATCCATTTTTTACCTAACGCAATTCCTAAACCACCGGCGGTGTATTTTTTATCTTGGTCATAACTATCATAATCATATCTTCCGGTGCTGTATTTTCCAAATCCTTCTACGAAAAAACCTCGCGCGCCATATTCTTTTGTTTCCTGAAAGTAAAACCGGGCAAATGGTGTTACTGAAAAATCTTCCGGATAATCGTTACGATTGTCAAGATTTACCAAGACTGAAAAACCAAAAGTAAAATCTTTATTTTGGATATATTCATATGTTCCTTCTAAAATTGGTCCTGCCAAGAGTTTAATTGCGCCAATTTTAACTTCGTGTTTTCTTTCGGCAACAGGCCTACGGCTGTCTTCCTGACCATAACTGGTCATAGAAAATGTAATAAGTAAGAGTAAAAATAGGTTTTTCATGTCGTTTTTATTTCAAATATAGAACTCAAAAACTGTGGAATTATTTGGTTGGCAAATATTTAACTTTTTAGTGAATGCAATCTCGAAACATATTTTCCTATAACATCAAACTCAAGATTGATTTTTGAGCCGACTTGAAAACTGTTGAAATTTGTGTGTTCATACGTATATGGAATTATCGCTACACTAAACTCGTTGTGCTTTGAATCTACAACCGTCAAACTCACGCCATTTACAGTTATCGAGCCTTTTTCAATAGTAATATTGTTGAGGTTTTCATCATATTCAAAAGTATAATACCAGCTTCCGTTTGCGTTTTCTATGCTTTTGCAGATTCCGGTTTGGTCAACATGTCCCTGAACAATATGTCCGTCAAGTCGATCGCCTAGTTTCATTGCACGCTCCAAATTAATGCTGTCGCCGGTTTTCCAGTCGCCAAGATTTGTTTTGTCCAACGTTTCACGAATTGCCGTAACGGTATAATCGTTTTCGTGAATGCCAACAACGGTCAGGCAAACACCATTATGTGCTACGCTTTGGTCGATTTTTAATTCATTTGCTATTGATGAAGTAATCGTTATATGCAGATTGTCGTTGTCTTTTTTGAGTTCACTCACAACACCAAGTGATTCTATAATTCCTGTAAACATTTGTGGTTTTATTTTACTAAATTTGCGCTTCAAAATTAGCGATAAATAACATGAAAAAAGCAGAAAATATAATCGTCGGAATTTCAATAGGAGATTTAAACGGTATTGGAAGCGAAGTTGTACTCAAAACATTCGAAGACACACGAATGCTTGAAATGTGTACGCCGGTTATTTTTGCCAACGTAAAAATGCTTTCCTTTTTAAAGAAAAGTTTCGAATCGACGACCGTTTTACACGGAATCGATAATCTTGACCAGATTCTTACCGGGAAAATAAACGTGCTGAATGTTTGGCGCGAGAACTTTACTTTAGAATATGGTGTAAATGATCCGGTTGTTGGAGAATACGCAATTAAATCATTCATTGCAGCGACAAACGCACTCAAGGAAGACAAAATTGATGTTTTGGTAACCGCGCCAATCAATAAATATAACATTCAGTCGGAAGATTTTAAATTTCCCGGGCATACGGATTATCTGGATAAGGAATTAGAAGGAAATGCATTGATGTTTATGGTTCAGGACAATCTTAGGATTGGGCTTTTAACGGATCATGTTCCCGTGAATGAAGTCGCGTCACATCTGACAGAAGTTCTAATTAAGCAAAAAATTGAAACCATAAAACAATCATTAATCCAGGATTTCAGCATCAATAAACCGAAAATTGCGGTTCTCGGATTAAATCCACATGCTGGCGATGGTGGCGTAATTGGGAAAGAAGATGAAATGATCATCAAACCCGTAATTAAGAAAATGTTTGAAAAAGGAACGCTCGTTTTCGGTCCATATCCTGCCGACGGATTTTTCGGAAGCGGGCAATATGAAAAATTCGATGCTGTAATTGCGGCATATCACGATCAGGGATTAATTCCGTTTAAGACTTTGTCATTTGGAAACGGAGTAAATTATACGGCCGGCCTGAATAAAATCAGGACATCGCCGGATCACGGAACCGCGTATGACATTGCTGGAAAAGGAATTGCCGATTTCAATTCTTTCAAGGAAGCAGTTTATACGGCGATTGACATCTATAATTCAAGACATGAATATGTCGAAATCAGTAAAAAACCATTGAAAACAAAGGAAAAACACTTATAAACAAAAAAATGTTCATAAGCCTTTTGTTATTGCAATAAATTTATATCTTTGCACTCCGATTCTGGAATTTTCAGATGAGGACAAATTGTTGTTAGCAGATGAAAAAGTTAAATGAGTTTTTAATTCCGTTCATCGGATTAAAATTAGGAAAACACCAGTTTGAATATCAGATAAATAAAGCGTTCTTTGAGACCTTTGATTACGATGAATTTGAAAGTTCTGACATCAAGGTAAATTTAGTGTTAGACAAGAAAAGCACAATGCTCGAGCTTGATTTTAAGCATAAAGGCACTGTTCATGTTCCTTGCGATACGACAGGCGAGATGTTTGATCTTCCCGTGAAAGCAAAATTGCACCTTGTGGTTCAGTTTGGCGATGAATTTAACAATGACAATGAGGAATTGCTGATTCTTCCGCACGGAGAACACCAGATCGACGTTTCACAATACATTTATGAAATGATCGCGCTTTCGATTCCTTTTAAAAGGATTCATCCCGGAATAAAAGACGGAACACTAAAATCGGCCGCATTAGATAAACTGAACGAACTGAAAGTCACCGAAAAGAAAAAGGTTGAAGAGACCAAAAAAGAAGAAAATACTGACCCGCGCTGGGACAAATTAAAGCAACTATTAACGGATAAATAATATAGTAAAATGGCACATCCTAAAAGAAAAATCTCCAAAACAAGAAGAGATAAGAGAAGAACTCATTACAAAGCTACCGTAGCTCAAATCGCTACTTGTCCTATTACAGGAGAAGCACATTTGTACCACAGAGCTTACTGGCATGAAGGTAAAATGTACTACAGAGGACAAGTTGTTATTGACAAGTCTACTGTTGCGCTTGCATAATACTTTATAGCAGAACACCATTTAAACTCTCACCCGCGTGAGGGTTTTTTTTGTTGTGTAAAACTTAAAGCCAAATAAAACATTCAATTATTCAGGTTTAGAAATTTTTTTGTAATTTCAACAACTTTTCCAAATCAAAAATTCGGAAAGAAAAATATACCCTATGAGTACAATAACTGCCGCCATTACCGCTGTCGGAGGATATGTTCCTGACTTTGTATTGTCAAACAAAGTACTTGAAACAATGGTTGATACCAATGACGAGTGGATCACAAGCAGAACCGGAATCAAAGAAAGAAGAATATTAAAGGATGAAGGAAAAGGAACGTCTTATCTTGCAATAAAAGCAGCACAGGACTTACTTTCCAGAAAAAATGTTGATCCTGCAACGATTGATATGGTAATCCTAGCAACCGCAACTCCGGATTTACCCGTTGCTTCAACTGCCGTTTATGTTGCTACAGAAATTGGTGCCGTAAACGCTTTCGCGTATGATTTACAAGCCGCTTGTTCGAGTTTTTTATACGGAATGTCAACAGCTTCTGCCTACATCCAATCCGGAAAATATAAAAAAGTATTATTAATTGGTGGCGATAAAATGTCATCAATCATTGATTATACCGATCGTGCAACCTGCATTATTTTTGGTGACGGTGCCGGCGCAGCTCTTTTTGAGCCAAACTATGAAGGACTCGGACTTCAGGATGAATACCTTAGAAGCGACGGAATTGGCCGGGATTTTCTAAAAATTGACGCAGGCGGATCTATTCTTCCGGCTTCACACGAAACGGTCGATAAAAAACAACATACCGTTTTTCAGGACGGACAAACTGTTTATAAATATGCAGTTTCCGGAATGGCCGACGTCAGTGAAAAAATTCTCGAAAGAAATAACCTCACAAAAGACGATGTTGATTGGTTGATTGCACATCAGGCAAACAAAAGAATCATAGATTCAACTGCAGGCCGTATCGGTTTGGATGAAGAGAAAGTACTTGTAAATATTCACCGTTACGGGAACACAACTTCAGGGACATTGCCATTGTTGCTGAGTGATTTCGAAAGCAAATTTAAAAAAGGAGATAACCTGATTTTTGCTGCATTTGGCGGCGGATTTACATGGGGATCAATTTATCTTAAGTGGGCCTATTAAAAAATAAACTATAAACTAAAACGACGATATCATGGATTTAAAAGAAATTCAAAACCTAATTAAATTTGTGGCCAACTCCGGTGTTGCAGAAGTAAAATTGGAAATGGACGATGTAAAAATCACCATCAGAACCACTTTAGAAGGGAATTCTCCTGACATTACTTATGTTCAGCAAGCTCCTGTTCAGCAACAGCTTCCGGCAGCTACACAAATTCAGGCTACAGTTCCTGCAACTCCAACACCTTCAGCTCCGGCAGCAGATGACAATTCAAAATACATCACTATAAAATCGCCAATTATCGGTACATTTTATAGAAAGCCTGCTCCAGACAAATCAGTATTTGTTGAGGTTGGAAGCTCAATAGGTAAAGGAGATGTTCTTTGCGTTATCGAAGCAATGAAACTTTTCAACGAAATCGAATCGGAAGTTTCCGGTAAAATCGTTAAAATCCTTGTTGACGATATGTCTCCTGTTGAATTTGACCAGCCATTATTCTTAGTAGATCCATCATAGGTTATTTTAAATGATGAATTATAAATTATAAATGGCGATGTCGTCACTTATGATAATTTAAATTTTAAAATTTTAATTTAAAATTACATTACGATGTTTAAAAAAATATTAATTGCCAACAGAGGCGAGATTGCACTTCGTGTAATCAGGACTTGTAAAGAAATGGGAATTAAAACCGTAGCGGTCTATTCAACTGCCGATGCGGAAAGCCTTCACGTTCGTTTTGCTGATGAAGCCGTTTGTATCGGACCACCGCCAAGCAACCTTTCCTATTTAAAAATGTCAAGTATTATTGCCGCTGCAGAAATTACAAATGCAGATGCAATCCATCCGGGTTACGGGTTTTTATCAGAAAATGCTAAATTTTCAAAAATCTGCCAGGAACACGGAATAAAATTTATCGGTGCTTCACCGGAAATGATCGATAGAATGGGCGACAAAGCTTCAGCAAAATCTACTATGATTGCTGCAGGAGTTCCTTGCGTTCCTGGTTCTGTCGGAATCTTAGAATCATACGAACAAGCTGCACAATTGGCTTCTGAATTCGGTTATCCTGTTATGCTAAAAGCAACTGCAGGAGGCGGAGGAAAAGGAATGCGCGCTGTCTGGAAAGCAGAAGATTTGCTAAAAGCATGGGAAAGTGCACGCCAGGAATCAGCTGCCGCTTTCGGAAATGACGGAATGTATCTCGAGAAATTAATCGAAGAACCACGTCATATCGAGATTCAGGTTGTTGGAGATTCTTATGGAAAAGCATGTCATCTTTCTGAAAGAGATTGCTCAGTTCAAAGACGTCACCAAAAACTTACTGAGGAAACTCCTTCACCATTTATGACCGACGAATTACGTCAGAAAATGGGTGAAGCTGCTGTAAAAGCTGCTGAATATATTAAATATGAAGGCGCAGGAACGGTAGAATTCCTTGTTGACAAGCACAGAAATTTCTACTTCATGGAAATGAATACAAGAATCCAGGTAGAACATCCAATCACAGAACAAGTAATTGATTACGATTTGATCCGCGAGCAAATTCTTGTTGCTGCCGGTGTGCCAATTTCAGGGAAAAATTATTTACCGCAATTGCACGCTATTGAATGCCGTATCAATGCCGAAGATCCGTATAATGATTTCCGTCCGTCACCGGGAAAAATCACTACGTTGCATACGCCGGGTGGACACGGAATCCGTTTGGATACTCACGTTTATTCAGGATATTCAATTCCGCCAAATTATGACTCGATGATTGCGAAATTAATTACGACAGCACAAACACGCCAGGAAGCGATCAATAAAATGAAGCGTGCTTTAGATGAATTCGTAATTGAAGGTATCAAAACTACGATTCCATTCCACAGACAACTAATGGATGATCCAAGATATGTAGCCGGTGATTACACCACTGCATTTATGGACGACTTTAAAATGGAAGATCCGGAATAATAATCCATAAAAATTTTTAAAACCTCTCAGAAATGGGAGGTTTTTTTATTTTAAGAAAATGTATAAATATGTGTAAGATTTACACATTTGTTTTCAAAATACCACAATAAGTCTACAAATCTCAAACAGTAAAATTAATTTAAGTATTTAAATATCAGATAATTAATAACAGAAAGTGCGTTGTAAAAACTTTGGTATGATAATTTCAATTATCATATCATGACCATGAATAAAATCATTAAATACATTATCATGAAAAAGTTATTTATCTCAGCCGCAATAATATTAGGAAGTGTATCAGGATTTGCAACCGCATCGCCAGATTTACATGTTCCGAAAATCACAGTAACAGTTCAGGACGATTTTACAGAAATTAAAACTGAAGAAGTACCAGATGCGGTAAGAACAGCTATAAAAACTGCTTATCCGGATGCAACTCTGGACAAGGCTTATGTCAATACATTAAAAGAATATAAATTAGAAATTACAGTTAGAGATCAGAAAGCTACTGTTTACGCGGATGCTAATGGCAACTGGATTAAGAAGTAAGTTTGGGTAACTTATGTTTTGTTTTGTAAAAAGGGAGATTGTTAATTCAGTCTCCTTTTTTTTTGAAAATTTTAAGAGATTACAATTTTAATAACTTTAAATTAGCAGGAAGTTACCTTTTTTATGGCAAAAATCCTGTTAATAGAAGATGATATTCCGTTTTGTAAAATGCTCGAAAGCTTTCTTACACGTAAATCTTATGTTGTAGAAACAGCTTTTACAGCCGATGAAGCAAAGATGAAAGTCCACTCGGATAATTTCGACTTGGTAATAACAGATTTGCGACTTCCGGATTATGACGGCATCGAACTTATGTCGGAAATTAAACAAGTACATCCAAAAACGCCTGTAATTTTAATGACCGGCTATTCCGACGTAAATACAGCCGTAAAAGCGATTAAAAACGGCGCCGCTGATTACATCTCAAAGCCATTTAATCCCGAAGAAGTTTTACTTGTTGTATCGAACGCACTTCAAAACACTGAAGTCGTTCCGCAAAAACAAGCCGCGGTTAAAAAGCCTTCGGTTAATGCTTCTTCAGATGAATTTGTAAAGGGAATTTCTGTCGCTTCCAAAAAACTTTCTGAATATATTCAACTTGTGAGCCCGACTGATATTTCTGTTTTGATTATCGGCGAAAGCGGTACCGGAAAAGAAGTAATTGCCAAAAGCATTCATCAAAATAGTGCCCGAAAAACCAGTAATTTTGTCGCCGTTGATTGCGGAACGATTCCGAAAGATCTTGCCGCAAGCGAATTTTTTGGTCATGTAAAAGGTTCTTTTACAGGCGCGATCAATGATAAAATCGGTTATTTTGAAGCTGCAAACGGAGGAACGATCTTTTTGGATGAAATTGGAAATCTTTCGTATGAAAACCAAATTCAATTGTTGCGCGCTTTACAGGAACGAAAAATAAAACCTGTTGGAAGCAACAAAGAAATAAATGTAGACATACGAATTATCACGGCTACGAATGAAGATTTGCGTGAAGCCGTAAAGAAAGGCGACTTCCGTGAAGATTTATACCATCGATTAAATGAGTTCTCAATCCAATCACCATCGTTACGCGAAAGGAATGAAGATTTGCTGGTGTTTGCAGACTTCTTTCTGGAAAAAGCAAATGCGCAGCTGAATCGCAGTGTAATCGGGTTTTCACCGGAAGTCATCCAGGTTTTCCAGAATTATAAATGGCCCGGAAATTTGCGTGAATTACAAAATATCATAAAGAGAGCAACACTTTTAACCCAAGGCGAATTCATTGAAAAAGGTGTGCTACCAACTGAATTATTTCAGGAAGAAAACAGTACGGCAAGTCATTTTTCATTGCCCGATAATGAAAAAGATATTATTATAAATGCGCTTGCTCAAGCACAAAACAACAAATCCGAAGCTGCTAAGTTGTTAAAAATCAACAGAAAAACACTTTATAATAAATTAAAGCACTATAATTTAGATTACTGAATCCTGCCTGAAAAGTATAAACAATCTTTCGATTCGGTCTTTTAAATCGGTTAGTAAAGTCGCGGCATTTTCAGCAGAATTAACATTCAATTCCATTTCCTGTAAAATCGTACCAATTTCATTAGCGCTGATCTGGCGGAACATCGGACCCATTCTGTGTGCGATTTCTTTCATTTTAGCGATGTCATTTTCTACAATTGACGTTTCAAGGATTTGTATATTTTCCTGCGTAGTAGTTTCGAAAGATTGTAAAACTTCTTTCAAAGCCTCATTATCATTTGGAAGAAATGAAATCAGTGAAGCCAGCGAATAAGGCTTCTTTGTATCGGGATTTCTCATTTCAAACGACGAAATTTCCTTTATTATTGGCTTCTTCTCAAAAACGGAATGAATGACTTCGAGCAAGGTTGTTGGCGAAAAAGGTTTCCGTACAACCGTTGTAAATCCTGCATTAAGATACATTTCAGTTTCAAGGTCAGCTCTTCCGGTCACGGCAATGATCGGCTGGTTTTTATATTTTGTACCAGCAGTCGATTTAACGGATTTGAGAAACTGGAAACCGTCAATTTCCGGCATTTGAATGTCAGTAATTATGAAATCAAAATCAGTGTCCTGAATCGCTTTTAAAGCTTCGGAAGCGTTTGTGAACGGATGGATTTTAAAGCCCTTCTGCTTTAGAACTTCGGTCGTCAGTCGCAATAAACTATCATCATCGTCAACAACGATTGCAGCAAGATTTGTGAATTCGGAAAGTTTGCTTTTATCATTAGAACCGGTAGTGTCAAATTGCAACGGAAGATCGATTTTGAATGTACTTCCTTTTCCGAAAGTGCTTTCAAGATATAATTTCCCGCCTAAAATTTCCGCCATTTTTTTAGAAATTGTTAGTCCAAGACCGGTTCCGCCATAGCTTTTTTCGATATTTTCGTCTGCTTGCGTAAATTCTTCAAAAACCAATTTTAGATTTTCTGGCTTAATTCCAATTCCGGAATCTTCAATCGTAATTGTAACTTTATTTTGTATTGAATTTGGCCTTGCAGTAATTTTTATAAAGCCACTTTCTGTGAATTTATATGCATTACCGATAATATTCGTCAGTATTTGGCGAAGGCGAAACGGATCGCCGATGATTTTTTTATTTAAACTTTCTTCAATATCTAAGGATAAAGCAATAGACTTGCCTTGATATACTGACTGGACACTGTTGCTCACATCTTTAATGACATCGGTCAAAGAGAACGGAACGGTTTCGACAATGATTTTTCCTGCCTCAATTTTGGTAAAATCAAGTAAATCCTGGACGAGTTTAGAAATGTATTCAGAACTGCTTTTGATGTTTTTTGTGTAATAATGTTGCTTATTGCTAAGTTGAGAATTGTCGAGTAACTCGGTGTAGCCGATGATGGTGCTTAAAGGTGTTTTTAGGTCGTGGCTGACTGTTGAAATGAGCTGTTCTCGGTTTTGTAATAGCGATTCCGTTTTAGCTTTTGCCGTTTCGAGCTGCGTTTTATAGGATTGCGTTTTCGAAAAGTCAGTAAGAATCAGGATGGAAAAGAACAATGTCAGCACCAATCCTATGATTGCGGCTGTAGTTACGACATCATTTGTTTTCTTTAGCGAAATCTCTTTTAATGCATTGCTTTTGGTAGTGTTTTCAATGATTTCACGCTCAATTACGTTAAGCACTTTTCGCAATTGTTCTGAAATGGCAAGTTCGTTTTTAAGTAAATTTCGTTCTTCGGCATCAAGAGTTGCTTTTTTCTTTTCGGTCAATGACTGCACGTTGTTGAGTAATCTTTTAGAAGCGGCAATTAAGGAATCAGAGGTTTTTTTAGTGAGCGTATTAGTGCTGTCTTCCTTGATGTTTTGGTTCATGTATTCAACGTATTGTCCATAAACGCGCCGTTCGTATTCACTTAAATTTGATGGGTTTTTAATGAAATCTGCCATTCGGAGTTTGCGAAGCGATTCCTGCATTTTCCCAAAATTAGTGATGGCTTTTTTTACTGCAACTTCATCAACAGATTGGCGTTTAATTTTTTTGAGCTGTACAATATTTGCTGTTTTTTTAGTCAATAGAAATTTCACGCTGTCAAGCAAAACAAGCTGGTCATCGGCTTTTACAAGTAACTTCAGGGAATCAATTTGAGATCGCAACGATCGTGTTTGGTCAAGATAATTTTGAAAATCATGATACGAGTCCGATTGAATTGTAATCCGCGCAAGATTTTCCGTTTCATATATATTGCTTAAGAGATTGCTGACTTTAAGAACTTTTGCATTTTCTTCGGCAATCTTGTTTTCGGTAACATTAAAGACCGTATTTTCAGTATATAAAATCCATCCAACCGTGATAATAAGCGCAGCTATCGCAAGATAACTGATGAAAACCTTAATAGGAATGTAGCTTTTTTTACTGTCCATACTCAAAGATAAAAATACCTGATGTTATTTTATAGTACTTGCGAATTATTATATAAAAAAACCCCGAATTAACGAGGTTAGATTTTTTATAGCGTTTCTTTCAGCCATTTGAAAAATTCACGTTGCCAAACGATAGCATTCTGTGGTTTTAGAACCCAGTGATTTTCTTCCGGGAAATAGAGAAAACGGCTTTTGATTCCGCGTAATTGTGCTGCCTGAAACGCTTCCTGACCTTGACCGATTGGAACGCGGTAATCTTTTCCGCCCTGAATGATCAGGATTGGCGTATTCCATTTATCAACAAAATTGATAGGATTGAATTCTGAGAATGTTTTTTTGGCGATTGCATTATCTTTTTCCCAATAGGCGCCACCATGATCCCAATTGTTGAAGAAGACTTCCTCAGTAGTTCCGTACATACTTTCCAGATTAAAAACACCACAATGCGAGATAAATGATTTGAAACGGTTGTTGTGAATTCCGGCTAAGTAAAAAGCAGAATAGCCGCCATAACTTGCGCCAACGCATCCTAGCCTTGATTTATCTACATAATTCTCTTTTGCAACATCGTCAATTGCCGAAAGATAATCACGCATTACCTGACCGCCCCAATCCTTGCTGATTTGCTCGTTCCATTCAACGCCATGACCCGGCATTCCGCGGCGATTTGGAGCTACAACTATATAGCCATTTGCCGCCATCAATTGGAAATTCCAACGGAAAGAATAAAACTGCGTCAATGCTGATTGCGGTCCGCCTTGGCAATATAATAATGTTGGATATTTTTTAGAAGCATCAAAATTTGGAGGAAGAATTACCCAAACTAACATTTTTTTACCATCGGAAGTAGTTACATATCTTTTTTCAAATTTGCTTAATGAAAGTTTTGAATAGGTTTCATCGTTAACTTTTGAAAGCTGTTTCCAGATTTTCTTCTTTAAATCGTATGAATAAATCTCAGCGGCGTGGTTCATATCGGTTCGTGTAACGATTATGTTGTCGCCAGATAAACCGACTATATCAGCAACGTCAAAATCTCCATTTGTAAGTTGTTTAACAGTGATTGCGATTTTTGTAAGTCCCGGAAAATTAACTTCAAATAATTGTATTGTTCCATCAACCGCCGCGTCGAAATATATTTTCTTCCCGTCGGCACTCCATAGAAAACTCTTTACCGTTCCGTCCCAAGCGGCCGTTAAGTTCATTTTCATTCCTTTAAAATCGACTATAATGTCATTTTTATCGGCTTCATAACCATTGCGTTTCATCTGTAAATAAGTAAGATTTCCAGTTGGCGAAAATTGCGGCGCTGTATCATAACCCAAATTTTCTTTAGTGCGATTGATGGTTTGTCTGGTTTCGAGATTGTATTCGTAAATATCTGTATTTGTTGAAATTGCATAACCGGTTCCGGCTGCTTTTTTAGAAACGTACAGAATGCTTTTTCCGTCAGGCGACCAGATGTAATCTTCGTCGCCACCGAAAGGTTTTTGCGGAGCATCGAAATTTTCGCCTTTAAGAATGTCAATGCCTACGGCTTTTTCATTGTTTTCTTTGTAAAAAACGTGGTTAAATTTACCTTCGTTCCAAGTATCCCAATGACGATAATCGAGTCCGTTATATACTTGTGCGTCCGATTTTTGAAGCTCCGGATAGAAATCTTTGCCGTGAACATTATCGATTTTTACTTCTTCGCTGTAAACGATGAATTTTCCGTCAGGCGAAATGTTTTTGTCTTTTAAAAGCGATTTGTAATCAGTGATTTCTGTGGCATTTCCGCCGTTTACCGGAATTGAATAATATTTCGAGCTCGATTTATTTTCTTCGACAGATGGAAATGAAACTTTATAGATAATGTTTTTCGTGTCTTTAGAAATTCCGAGTGCGGACACTCTGCCGAGTTTCCAAAGCAATTCGGGAGTCATAACATTTTGCGCAGCTGCGGCAGTGCTCATAAGGATTAGTGTTAAAAGGAGAATTCTTCGCATTGTAATTTGTTTTTTGAGAGCTTAAAAGTAAGAATTTATTTTTTATAGAGGAAAGGTCGCATCGCTGAAGAAATAGAATTGCAGGTGAACATTTTTTTTAACCATTAAGAGATTAAGAATATTAAGTTTTATGTGTCTTAATCTCTTAATGGTTAAAAAATTAATTTAAACAAAAAAGGCTACCTCAAAATCGAGATAGCCTTTTCCGCATTATTAACCAAATCTATTTTTTTATAAATCGTTTTACAACTGGTTTTCCTGTTGATTGTATTTCAAGTAAGTAAGTTCCGGCGCTTAAAGATTGGACTGAAAGCCTTCCGTTTTGTACTTTTCCTGTTGAAACTTCTTGTCCAAGTATATTTATAACCCTGTAGTAAGTATCATTTTCTACTGAAGTAAGGTTAACAAAATCAGTTGTTGGATTCGGATACAGGCTAATTTCGATAGCAGATTGAACTTCTTCATTTGCTCTCGCAGCTGACACAATATTTACAGTGTAATCTTCAACTTGTCCATATGAAAATGCTTCGCAAGCTGTTGGAACACCATTGTATTTCATTGAAACACGCATTCTCGTTGCACCTAAACTAGCTGTTGCAGGAATTGTTATTGATCCCGAAACCGGAGTTGTTGTAGAAGCGGTTCTTGTCCAAACTTGCTCGCCTGAATCAGTGAAATCACCGTCCTGGTTGTAATCAATCCATACCGCATAGCCTTCGCTGTATGTGGTTCCTGTCCATGTTGGCGTGATAGTAATGGTGTTGGCAGTTCCACGAGTTGCATTCGTAGAAATCGAGGTGAAATTTTCATATCCGGCTGTACCTGATGACGTATTGTTAATGCTTCCGAAAACCACTTTTCCTATACGTTCGTCAGCAGTACTATTTCCTTGAGAAGCGCAATAAGTCACCGTTGTTCCTAACGTAGTGATGTTGGCGGTGTTGCTTGAGGTGGAAATGTTTCCTGCAGCATCTTTTGCCCTAACGGTAAATGCATACGCCGTTGAAGCGCTTAATCCTGTTACCGCATAAGAAGTTGTTGTTACAGTTGCTTTTAGGGTTGTCCCCTGATATACGTCATAACCTGTAACGCCAACATTATCTGTCGAAGCTGTCCAAGTCAGGTTGGTTGTTGTTTGCGTTGTCCCCGAAGCTGATAAAGCAGTCGGAGTGGTTGGAGCCGTTGTGTCGGCAGTTCCCGCGATGATGTTTACCGTATAATCTTCAACTTCACCATACGAAAATGCTTCACATGCAGTTGGAATTCCGTTGTATTTCATTGAAACCCTCATTCTTGTAGCTCCTAAAGTTGCGGTTGACGGAATCATAAATGTTCCTGAAACCGGAGTTGTTGTAGATGCTGCCAATGTCCAAACCTGCTCGCCTGAATCCGTAAAATCGCCGTCTTGGTTATAATCGATCCAAACGCCATAACCTTCAGGATATGTAGAAGATGTCCACGATGGCGTGATAGTTATCGTATAAGCCGTTCCTCTGCTCACATCAGTGGAAAGTGCGGTAAAATTCGTATAACCTGTAGTAGTTGTGGAAGTATTATTAATTGTTCCGAAGACCACTTTTCCGATTTTTTCGTCAGCTATACTGTTTCCTTGTGACGCGCAATACGAAATTGTAACCGCAGAAGTTGTAACGCTAACGGTATTACTAGCTGTTGAAATGTTTCCAGCCGCATCTTTAGCAACTACATAAAAACTGTATGCTGTCGAAGCTGTTAATCCCGTTACGGAATACGAAGCAGAAGTCACAGACGCTTTTAAAGTTGCGCCTTGATAAACATCATAACCCGTTACGCCAACATTATCTGTAGAAGCTGTCCACGTTAGGTTTGTTGTGGTTGCTGTTGTTCCCGAAGCAGCTAATGATGTTGGTGCGCTTGGAGCAGTCGTGTCGGCAACCGGAGCTAATGTTGTAACATTAACTGTATTGCTTGAAGCAGATGTATTTCCGGCCGCGTCTTTCGCTTTAACTGAAAATGAGTAAGCTGTCGAAGCAGTTAGGCCAGTAACGGCATAAGATTTTGTAGTGACAGTTGCTTTTAAAACAGTTCCCTGATAAATTTCATAACCCGTTACGCCAACATTATCTGTTGAAGCTGACCAGGTCAAATCGGTTGTGGTTTGTGTCGTTCCCGATGCAGCTAAAGAAGCGGGTGCTGATGGAGCAACGGTATCGCTTGAGCCAGCTGTAATGGTAAAGTTTGTATTTGAAACATCAAAGAAAATGTGATTATTTCCTTTAACCATTATTCTATTTGTAGTTCCAACATTGTTAGGAACCGTAATAGTTTGCGTTCCGTCATTAGCAGTAGCTGCTAAAATCGTGATTGGATAAGTATTTCCTCCATCTGTTGATAGAAGAATATCAACATTTGCAGCATTGACTCCGTTTGCGGTTGTTCCAGCTACATTCCAGGTTACGGTTTGTGTTGATCCTGAAGCCCACGAAACAGCGGTATTTGGAGTGCTTACACTAAAAGGCCCGGCAGTCGCATTTACTGTAATAACGGTGTCATCGCTATTATTTGCCGGTCCGCCTGCTCTGTTGTCACGAACAGTTAATCTGAAGTTCATTGTTCTCGCTACTGTTGGTACAACTTCCCATTTCCACGATGTGGCTCCAGTTAAAATAGTTGACATCTGCGGGAAATAACGTGTTGGATTTGTAGAAGGATTTATCGAACGGAAAGCCGGGCCGCTTGTTCTTGTTGCGGCAGGTACTGTGGTTGTAGATGTTCCGGCATTCATTTGTTCCCAGTCATACGTAAGAACATCACCATTAGAATCTGTTCCAATTCCGGTTAGCATAAATGGCGTTCCTTTCGGGATGGTATAATCAGCGCCAGCATTTGCAGTTGGAATTGCATTTCCTGTAACTACTGTTGTTTGGCATGTTGTGGTTTTTATGTAATTGGTAACTTGCTGAATGCTAAATGCATGAAAATAAGCGTCAGAATGAGGTTGTACGTCTGTAGTACTTCCTGTAATTCCGGCATAGCCCATAATGGTTGACCCGCTTCCAGGTTCCATTTGTGCTCCTGTTCCTTCATTACTATGTGTAAAAGTATGGTTAGCACCAAATTGATGTCCGAGTTCATGTGCAACATAATCAACGTCGAAATTGTCTCCCATCGGAATACCGTCATTTGGAGATGTATATCCGCTTCCTTTTCCTAACGGAACTGAAGAAGTAGGATTTTTACAGACGCATCCAATACAACCAGCGTTTCCGCCACCGCCCGAAGCTCCAAAAAGATGCCCAACGTCATACGCTGAACTTCCGATTGTATTTGTTAAATTCGTTTGCAATTCCTGATTCCATGCGCCACCAGCTCCAGCTGTAGCCGCTGAATAAGGATCGGATGAAGCGCTAGTGTAAATGATTGCATCATTATTCGCAATAAGATTCATGTGTACGCCAAAATCTTTTTCAAAAATGGCATTCACACGTGTCATAGTTGCATTTATTGCCGCTAATGCTAAGGCTTTTGTTCCGCCGAAATAAGCGGTGTATTCTCCGGTTACTGACATCGCAAGCCTGAAATTCCTTAGGTTTCCATCATCTGCATTTGGGCGCGCCATTACAACCTGCAAATCTTGCTGAGCACTTTGCAGCACCTTACAATCAAATTTTGTAAGTGATGCTGTTTTGTCAGATTTTTTATAAACCACATACGAAGTCAGGTCTTTCGTATAAGGTTCAATGAAAGTGGCAGATTTATCAGCATAAAGCACCATACTTTGCATACCGAGTGGCGAAATACTGAAATATACGTTTGAAGATGGATTGTCAATTCCTTGTCCAACATACGATTTAATGCTTGGATATTTAGCCGCAAGCACCGGATCCATGTTTGAGTTTTCATAAACAAGAAAAGTTTCTAAAATTCCTTCGGCATTTGGAAAAGAAACAATGTTGCTTGAGCGCGAACTTTTAAATCTTTGAGGTGCATTTAGAACTGAAGTTTTAAACTTGTTTTCGTTTAAAGAAAATAACCGCGGATTAGTAATCTGCGACTTGTTCTCAACGAGAATTGCATCGGCTTTTTTCATTGTGCTTTGCCAGACAGAATTGCTGCTCTGAGCAAACGAAAAACCAGAAATTGCTAGAAAAGCAAAAGTAAGTAGGTTGTTTTTCATAATTAATTAGGTTTATATTGGGGTTTTTAATAAATATTTAACATTTCAAATATAGATTATAAAATGAATCAAAAATAATTTTTATAACAAATTTTTAAACAAAAGTTATTAATTTAACAATTTTACCAATACGAACCGCGTGTTTATTGTGATTAATACAGTTTAAATAATTTCAAAATGAAAGAAAAAAACTATTTTTATCAAAAAATCACAAATGGATTTGAGTTACTGGGAACTAAAAAATTGGTTTCAAAATGTAGATTTTACGATTGTTGGTAGCGGAATTGTCGGACTTCATGCAGCTCTTCGGCTTCGCGAGCGTTTTCCGGAAAGTAAAATCCTGATTCTCGAAAAAGGAATATTGCCACAAGGCGCCAGTACAAAAAACGCAGGTTTCGCATGTTTTGGTAGCATCTCTGAAATAATCGATGACCTGAAATCACATTCTGAAGAAGAAGTTATCACACTCATTCAAAAGCGCTGGAGCGGTTTGCAGTTATTGCGAAAAAACCTTGGTGACGCAACAATCGATTTTAAGCCTTATGGCGGTTACGAATTGTTTTTAAAAGACGATGAAAGTGGTTATTCTGAATGCTTGTCAAAACTTCCTTTTATAAATGAAATCCTGAAACCGATCTTCAAATCGGAAGTTTTTACCAAACAAATTGATCGCTTTGGATTTCACGGAATCAATGAATATGCAGTATTTAATCCATTCGAGGCGCAAATTGACACCGGAAACATGATGCAGGCTTTACTGAAAAAAGCAGTTTCCGAAAATATCCTGATATTAAACATGCAAACAGTTACTTCTTATCAGGAAACGCAAAACGGCGTTCAGGTAGCTCTCGGAAATTTTAATTTTACCACAAATAAGCTGCTTTTTGCAACAAACGGATTCGCAGGATCGTTAACAAATATTGCCGTTAAGCCTGCAAGAGCACAGGTTTTGATAACAGATGAAATTCCGGATTTAGACATTAAAGGAACTTTTCATCTAGATAAAGGATATTATTATTTTAGGAATATCGGAAATAAAATACTATTTGGAGGTGGAAGAAACCTCGATTTTGATGCAGAAACTACAACAGAGTTCGCTACAACAGAAATTATACAAAACCGATTGGAGCAATTGTTAAAAGAAGTAATTTTGCCGAACCGCGATTTTAAAATCGAACATCGCTGGAGCGGAATTATGGGAATGGGTTCTAGCAAAAACCCGATTGTTTCACAATTATCCGAACATGTTTATTGCGGTGTCCGATTAGGCGGAATGGGCGTCGCAATTGGGAGTTTAATAGGAACAGAATTAGCAGATTTAATTTAAATGGCAACAAGAAAAACAAAAGGCAAAACGGCTAAACCACAAGCAACGGGAAGTAAATGGAAACGATTCTTCAGGTTTTTATTCAAAGCGATGCTCTGGTTTTTCGGTATATCGGTTTTTCTTGTCATTGTATTTAAATGGGTTCCGGTTCCGTTTACACCATTAATGGGAATTCGTGCCATCGAACATAAAATGGACGGAAAAGAAATGATTTGCACGCACGATTGGGTTCCGATTGAGGAAATTTCAAAAAACATGCAACGCGCAGTTATCGCCAGCGAGGATGCTAATTTCTTGACACATAACGGATTTGATTTCAAAGCAATGCAAAAAGCGATGGAAAATAATGAAAAAGGGAAAAGGCTAAAAGGCGGAAGTACCATTTCGCAGCAAACTGCAAAAAATGTTTTTTTATGGCAGGGCAGAAGTTATTTGAGAAAAGGCCTTGAAGCTTATTTCACGGTTTTAATCGAAATTATTTGGGGAAAAGAACGCATCATGGAAGTTTATCTTAACAGCATCGAAATGGGCGATGGCGTATATGGAATCCAGGCAGCTTCAAAAAACTGGTACCGTAAAGACGCTGCTGATTTGTCTAAAAGAGAAGCGGCCGGAATTGCGGCAATCCTTCCAAATCCAAGGAAATTCAGAGCAACAAATTCTTCTTCATTCATTGAAAGACGCAAAAGTAGGATTGTGAAGCACATGCAATATGTTGGGAAATTAGACTATTAGCTATGCGAAAAATCTTCCTCGTATTTTGTTTTTTCAGCACGATTGCTTTTTCGCAAAAAAGAGCTTCAGAAGCCGGGATAATCTCTGATAATGACCTTTATACTTCGTCGGTCAATGATCGCTATTATACAAACGGGCTGGAGTTTTTCTATCGATATCTCAATAAAAATGGTAACGAAAAAATCAGTAAAAAAATAACGGAATTCAGAATAGGACAGTATGTTTATAATCCCAAAACACGACGTGCAGATAATGTTTTTGTCAACGATCGTCCGTTTGCGGGTTATCTTTTTATGGAAGCCGGCCGAAATATTTTCTACCAAAATGAGTCCGTTCTAAAATCAAATATCCAGTTGGGATATGTTGGTCCAAATGCGTTTGGAAACGAAATGCAAAAAGCTTTTCATCACATTTTTGGTTATAAAAGAGTTGACGGATGGCAAAACCAAATCAAAAATACACTTGCAATTCAAACGAATTTTTTATATTCAAAAAAACTTTTGCCAACTGAGCAAAACGTTAAATTTGACATGCATTTTCAGTCGGAGGCAAATTTTGGAACAATCTGGAATAGTGCTTCAATCGGAATTTTGTCGCGAATCGGGTTTAAGAAGTTACTTCCAATTTACAACTCGAATTTGCACGGCGCAACAATAAATACTGATGCTCAGGTTTATAAAAACGAGAGTGAGTTTTATTTTTATTTCACTCCGATTTTAACTTATCAGTTTTATGACGCTACAATTCAGGGAAGCCTTTTTAATGATAATAGTCCGGTAACGCGCGATTTAGTTCCGCTGCGATTTCAAGGCGAAGCGGGATTCAAGTTTCGAAAAAACAACTGGAATCTTTCGTATTCATTTTTGTTCAGAGGAAAGGAAGTTGATTATCCAACCAATGAAAATTATTTTTATGGCTCAATTGCTATCGGGTACATTTTAAAATAAAAAAGGCGCCCTGAACAGAACGCCTTTAATTTAACTGATTTTATTTTTTGGGCATTTCCTTATAGCCCATATTGTATAATGTAAACGCCATAACGTCGGCGGCTTCATCAATCGTTTTTGAAACCGGTTTTCCGGCTCCGTGACCAGCATTTGTTTCGATTCGGATCAACACCGGATTTTCTCCTGATTGTTTGTCCTGAAGTTCAGCAGCAAATTTAAAACTATGCGCAGGAACAACCCTGTCATCGTGATCACCTGTTGTTACTAAAGTTGCTGGATAATTTACGCCAGATTTTACGTTGTGAACAGGAGAATATTTCTTGATGTAATCGTACATTTCCTTTGAATCTTCCGAAGTTCCGTAATCATATGCCCAACCGGCTCCGGCTGTAAAAGTATGATAACGAAGCATATCCATAACGCCAACCGCAGGAAGCGCAACTCTAAATAAATCAGGGCGTTGCGTCATTGCAGCTCCAACCAATAATCCGCCGTTCGATCCGCCTTTTATGGCTAAATAATCTTTTGACGTATAATTTTTGGAAATCAGGTATTCCGCAGCAGCGATAAAATCATCAAATACATTTTGTTTTTGCATTTTGGTTCCGGCATCGTGCCATTTTTTTCCGTATTCACCGCCTCCGCGTAAATTTGCGACAGCATAAACACCGCCCATTTTCAGCCAGTTTGCATTTGTAATACTGAATCCTGGCGTCATGCTCGAATTAAATCCGCCATAACCATAAAGGATAGTCGGGTTTTTACCGTCGAGTTTTGTTCCTTTTTTGTATGTGATAATCATTGGAACCTTTGTTCCATCTTTTGAAGTATAAAATATTTGCTCGGACATAAAATCATCTGAATTGAAATCTACTTTCGGTTTGTTATAGATTTTTGAAGTTCCGTCTTTTGGATTATAACTAAAGATCGATCCAGGCGTAGTGTAATTCGTAAAATAATAGTACAATTCCGGAGCATCTTTTTTGCCGCCGAAACCCGAAGCTGTTCCTAAACCCGGAAGTTTAATATCGCGAACCAGTTTACCATTGTAATCGTATTGTTTTGTTACAGAAATGGCATCTTTCATATAACCCGCAAAAATATATCCTGAACCTGTTGTAGGAGAAAGTACATTTTCTGTTTCCGGAATAAAATCTTTCCAGTTTTTCGGATCCGGATTTGCTGCGTCAACAGTAATGATTCGCTTGTTTGGCGCATTCAGGTTGGTAACGATGTATAGTTTTGTGCCAACATTATCCAATAAGTCAACATCGTTGTTAAATCCGGAAACTACAGGAACAATCGCGCCTTTCGGATCTTTAAAATCCATAATATACATTTCATTTCCGGAAGTAGAATTTGCTGCAGAAATAATCAGGAAACGATTATCTTCAGTAACGCCGCCGCCAACATATCGTCTTTTTTCAGTGTCGCCAAAAATCACTTTATCTTCTTTTTGAGGCGTATTCAGTTTGTGAAAATAAAGGCGATGCTGGTCTGTTTTTGCTGATAACTCACTGCCTTTTGGCTTTTCATAGCTGGAATAATAAATTCCTTCGTTTCCTCTCCAAGACAAACCTGAAAATTTCACATCAATTAGTTGATCACCGATTTGTTTTTTGGTAATTGCATCGAGGAAAATCACTTTTCTCCAATCGCTGCCTGCTTCTGAAATCGCATAGGCAACAAGCGATCCGTCTTTTGAAAACTCAAGTCCGCCAAGGGAAGTTGTTCCATCAGAAGAAAAGGTATTCGGATCCAGAAAAATTTCTTCTTTACCGGAAGCATCTTTACGATACAATACAGACTGATTCTGCAATCCGTTATTTTTATAGTAATAGAGGTATTTTCCTTCTTTGAATGGCGCGGAAACTTTTTCGTAATTCCACATTTTTTCCAGGTTTTCACGAATTTGTTTTCGATAGGGAATCTGTGATAAATAGTCGAATGTTACTGCGTTTTCAGATTTTACCCATTCGGCAGTTTCAGCAGATTTATCATCTTCAAGCCAACGATACGGATCGCTTACCTTACTGTCAAAATAGGAATCAACCTGTGAGCCTTTTTTAGTCTGGGGATATTGAATTTTTTTTTGGGCGTGAGAAATCATCGTAGAAGCCACGATCATTGTCAGGATTATTTTTTTCATTGTAAAATAGTTTGATTACTGTAAAAATAGCAAAATCAATATTCAAATTAGTTAAATAAAGGCTTATATAAACGCCAGTGTTTGTAAATTAGTATTCCGTTCAAAACGGCAACGAAAATTGCACCAACAAGACCGGAAGTATCCAAAAATAAATGAAAAAGCAAAATATTTACAGAAATTGGAGCCAAAACGATTAAAGCAAAAGGAACCCATTTTTTCAGGATTAGCATTAAACCAATTACGATTTCCAAAAAGCCGACAAATTTCAGGATATAACCGGTTTTTCCGAGCGATGTCATAAAATTTGATGCTTCTTCCGGAAGTGCTGGCAATGGAATGAATGGCGATGGAAGTAATTTGTTTAGACCAAATGCAAGAAGTGTAATCGCTAAGACGATTCGAACAATCATTGTAAATTTTGAATTCATAATTTCACGGATTAAAATTAAACATAAAGTAAAAATATAATTAATTTTCTATATAATAATCATGTAATTGATTTAATGGCAAATGATTGTAGTAAACTTATTCTTAAATAGCTTTTTATTTATTAAATCAAGTAACGTTTTCTCAATTATCAGTACTAATTTTGTCTAATCAAAAAAATCAAATTATGATAGCGCACGAAATCGATTACCATATTTATGGTGAAGAAATGCAATATGTTGAAATTGAACTTGATCCGCAGGAAATTGTCGTGGCCGAAGCCGGAAGTTTCATGATGATGGAAAACGGAATTCAGATGGAAACCATTTTTGGCGACGGTTCAACGCAGCAATCCGGATTGTTCGGGCAACTGCTTTCTGCCGGAAAGCGTGTTTTAACAGGTGAAAGCCTTTTTATGACAGCATATTTAAATCAGAACTCCAAAAGGGCCAAAGTGTGTTTTGCTTCGCCTTATCCCGGAAAAATCCTTCCAATTGATTTAAGGCAATTCAACGGAAAATTCATCTGCCAGAAAGATGCTTTTCTTTGCGCGGCAAAAGGCGTTGCGGTTGGAATTGAATTCTCAAGGAAATTAGGCCGCGGGCTTTTTGGAGGCGAAGGTTTCATTATGCAGAAAATCGAAGGCGACGGAATGGCATTCGTGCATTCTGGCGGAACTTTAGCTATGAAACAATTAGGTCCTGGTGAAGTTTTAAAAGTAGATACCGGCTGTATTGTCGGCTTTACGAAAGATATCGATTATGATATTGAATTCATCGGCGGAATTAAAAATTCATTGTTTGGTGGAGAAGGCTTGTTCTTTGCCACATTACGCGGACCAGGAACGGTTTACGTACAATCATTACCATTTAGCCGACTTGCAGATCGAATCATTGCATCGGCGCCTAAAGCAGGCGGAAGTGGTCGTGAAGAAGGAAGTTTATTGGGTGGATTGGGAAGAATGCTTGACGGAGATAATCGGTTTTAAGGGTTTTAGGTGTTAGGTCTAGGGTGTTGGTAATTGCTATCAACACCCAAAACCTAACACCCAGCACCTAAATATTAAATTTCAATCCCAAAACAATATTTCTTCCAATATTCGGAATGCCATCTGTTTTTAATCTTGAAAGATGTGCAGTGTAAGTTTTATCAAAAATATTATTTCCGTTGAGATTCAGGTCAAAAACTGTTTTCCCGAATTTTACTTTTCCTCCAAAACCAAGATTAAACAAAGTATAACCACCAGTTCTGGTTTCAAATCCACTAACATTTGACTGATCGAATGTACTCGAAACATTCAAAGTTGCAAATCCGTCGGAAAGCCAGTTTTTGATATTGAATTCAGTCCGAATGGTATTGTTCCAGTTGTTTGCAGGAATCAGTGGTAAATAATCGCCGTTCTGCTTTTCCCCGGTAACAGTTTCAAAACTCGTTTCAAAATGTAACCAATCCAGCGGATGCGGATGAAAATGCAATCCGATTTCGCCACCATATAATTTTGCATTATCCTGAATGTATGCAAAAACAGCATTATCCTCAATGATTTGTCCGGTTGGCGATGTGTAGATGTAATTATTCACACGATTATAAAATCCGTTTATGAAAAATTCAAAGTGGCTGTTTTTATATTCCAGATTTAAATCGGTCTGGAAATTTTGTTCGGTATCAAGATTTGCATTTCCAATTTCGTAACGATTTGTTCCTTCGTGAACACCATTTGATGTTAACTCGGCTAAATTTGGCGCACGGAAACCTGATGCGAGATTCACACGTAAAGTAAGATTTGTATTCAGGTTGGTTTTGTAACCCAACGACGCATTAAAGCTGTCAAACGATTTATCCAAAGCTTCAAACGAACCTTCTTCTCCCGGAATTCCATTTGCTTCGCTGCTGATGCTTCGGTTGTCGAATCGCAATCCGGCCTGAATCACATTCGATTTCCATTCGTAATTTGCAGTTCCGAAAATCCCAAAATCGTTCGTTTCAGCATCCGGAATAAGGAATTCTTCGCCGGCATTTTTGTTGGTCTGATGCATTCCCTGAACGCCGAAAATACTTTCGATGTTCCCTAATTTCGGAAGATGGTATTTCAAGTCATAATTCAGTGTTTTCAATTTCATGTGTAAAACCGGATCAATAGTGTCCTCAAATTCTTTTCGATCGTTCGAAATATATCCAATATTAGCATCAAGCTTCGAATTTCCGAAAAAGAAACTGTTATTCAGGCTCAGTAAATGATTGGCAACTCCCTGACGCGGAAATTCAGTGTCTTTGCTATTGGTTTGTTCTGCAATTCCATCTTCGGGAATGCCAAGGTCCAGATTATTGTAATTGTATCGCAAAACGGTTGAAAAACTTGAGTTGCTGTAACCAATTCCGGTTTTAAAATCCATTTCATTGTAACGTGTATTTGTAACCTTATCGCCATCCGGAATTGCATAATCGGAATGCGTATTATAACCACCACGAACAAGGAATTTCCAGTTTTCAGAAGAAGCTTTCAATCCTAAAGAAGTGTTGCTTCCTAGTGTGTTCGAGAAAACTTTCTGGCTAAAATCGGCTTTAAAACTATTGGCTTCCGCGAATTTCTCAGGATTAAAATACAAAACGCCGCCCAATGCGTCCGATCCGTAAAGCAATGATGCCGGCCCTTTGATTATTTCGACGCTCTCGATTCCGGAATCGTTTAATCCCAAACCGTGTTCATCGCCAAATTGCTGATTTTCGACACGAACACCTTGCGAATATACAAGGACACGATTTCCGCTCAGACCACGAATGACAGGCTTTCCTATTGAAGTTCCTGTGGACACTTGAGAAATTCCGGGAATTGTTGCAAGACCTTCGATTAGTGTTGAAGTTCCTTTTTGCTGCAATGAACTTACGGTTTCATGCTCAACTTTCATTACGTTTTGCGACTGTAATTTATTGAAAGCCGTTGAAACGATTATTTCGTCCATCTGGAAAATGCTTTGTTCTAAGGTGACGCTTAAAACAGTTTCATTTGAAACGGCAACAATTTTATTCTGTGTAATGAATCCGACAGAAGAAAAGGTAAGTTTTATATTCCCGGACGGAAGATTGTTTAGAGTATATTTTCCGTTTTCATCTGTACTGGTGCTTTTATGCAAATCAGGAAGATATACGGAAACGCCTTTTAAAGGCACGTTTGTGGAATCAGAAACGGTTCCCACGATTTTATTCTGCGCATGTAACATCGCAGTAAAGCCCATAAGCAGGGCAATGATACTTTTTTTCATTGAATTGATTATTGTTAAATGAGATTTGTCTCCCGAAGAAAATCCGAAAGAATTAAAAAACGCTAAACAATAAATGCGGGCGGGCCGCGAAGAGAATACAGACTTCCGGAAAAGCTTTGAGGCGTTTCAACAGAAGCAATGAAATATGGAATTTCAGTATGAGAAAAATAAACCTCAAACGAAAAAACATCAGGAGCAATAAAACTGTGAAACGTAAATTCACATAAAAAACAATGCTCGGCACCGTGATGCTGGTGTGTGATTTCGGCTTTTGAATGATGTTCATGAAGGCAATGCTTTTCAGAAAGCTGCTTTGCCAAATGCTCATACGAGTGAAACGACTGGAACAGCATTGCGAACAATACGACTGCTGACAGTACGAAATTCAGTATGGCAATTTTTTTCTTCATTGGCGCAAAGGTAGCGATAGCAAAAGCAAAATCCGTCGAACTTTAACAAATTTTAAAGTTCGACGGATTTTAATATTGAATCTGGCTTTTACTAAACCAAATTATTCTTAGCTAAATATTCTGCGATCTGAACCGTATTTGTCGCTGCGCCTTTTCTTAGGTTATCAGCAACAATCCACATATTCAACGTATTTTCCTGGCTTTCGTCACGACGGATTCTTCCCACGAAAACATCGTCTTTTCCCTGCGCATACATTGGCATCGGATAAGTATAAGTATCGGTATTGTCCTGAACGACAACGCCGTCGGTATTGTGTAAAATCGCACGAATATCTTTTACGTCAAAATCATTAGAAAATTCTACGTTTACCGCTTCGCTGTGTCCGCCTACAATTGGCACGCGAACTGCCGTTGCGGTTACTCTGATGTTTGCATCACCAATGATTTTCTGCGTTTCGCGAACGAGCTTCATTTCTTCCTTGGTGTAATCATTTTCTTCAAAAAGATCGCATTGTGGAATTGCATTTCGATGAATCGGATATTTGTATGCCATTTCTCCCTTTATTCCCGCATATTCGTTTTCAAGTTGCTGAACTGCTTTTACGCCGGTTCCCGTGATCGATTGATAAGTGGAAACAATAACTCTTTTTATGTTGTATTTTTTGTGTAACGGATTCAAAACCAAAACCATCTGAATTGTAGAGCAGTTTGGATTGGCAATGATTTTATCGTCTCTAGTCAAAAGATGTGCATTAATTTCAGGAACGACCAGTTTTTTCGTCGGATCCATTCTCCATGCAGATGAATTATCGATTACTGTTGTTCCTGCTGCTGCAAATTTTGGGGCCCATTCTTTTGAAGTATCACCGCCGGCAGAAAACAACGCAATGTCTGCTTTCATGTCAACCGCAGTCTGCATGCCGACAACAGTATATTTTTTTCCTTTGAATTCGATTTCTTTTCCAACAGATTTTTCCGAAGCTACAGGAATCAATTCGGTTATCGGAAAATTACGTTCCGCCAAGACCTGAAGCATTACTTCGCCAACCATTCCGGTAGCGCCAACAACAGCAACTTTCATATGTAAATTATTTGATGATTTTTGAAGTACAAAAGTAGTGTTTTTGTTTAATCTTACGGAGCTGTAAAGGTTTAAGTCGTAAGATTTTATTTTTATATGTCATCCAAGCGCAGTCATGGGAAAACCACAAAGTCCCTCGACTGCGCTCGGGATGATAAACGCATAATTAGCTTAATGAATGTAAAAGAAAAACCGCCCAAGGGTGCGGACGGTTTAAGGTTAGAATATATAATGTAGCGGATTGTCTTATGGACGGTTTTTTAGCGCATCGCGGATTTCCATCAACAATTTTTCTTCATTTGTTGGTGCCGGTGGTGCGGCAGGAGCAGCGATTTCTTTTTTACGGGAAGCATTTATGGCTTTTACAATCATGAATAATACAAAAGCGACGATGATGAATGAAATCACATTTGAAAGGAAATTACCATATTTTACAGCCGTTCCCGGGATAGTCAATTCTGCAAGATTTTGAATATTTGCCGCTTTTAATGCCGGTGTAAGCAACAAAGGCGTGATGATATCATCGACCAGTGATTTGACAATGTTGTTAAATGCGGCTCCAATGATTACACCAATCGCAAGATCCATTACATTTCCTTTTAACGCAAAATCTTTAAACTCTTTTAATATTGCCATAGTGTTTGTTTTAGGTTGAAGTATAAAAGTATTAAATTTTTTTAAAGCGGATACTATTTTTCAATTTGGAATTTTACAGGATTTGTGTAAGTACAAGTTGTGAGGCTGAAAATATCAAGTTACTTAAGTACTAATCAATTATTTCAACGTCTATTTATTCCCTATAAAATACCCGTTTTACCCGTTGCGAAATGCTCGTCAAGATCTCATATGGAATTGTATTCAGCTTTTCCGCCATAAAATTCACAGTCGGATTTTCACCGAAAATAATAACCTGATCGCCTTCTTTACAAATAATTTCAGAAACATCAACCATCAGCATGTCCATACAAACCGAACCGACAATTGGTGCTTTTTTAGAATTTATCGTTACATATCCCACCTGATTTCCCCAAAGCCTTGAAATTCCGTCCGCATAACCAATCGGAATCGTTGCAATTTTTGTTGGTTCAGTGGCAAGAAAACGTCGTCCGTAACCCACGCTGTCACCGGCGGGAATCGTTCTTATCTGGGAAATTATGGATTTTAATGTACCCACATTCTGCAAGTGTGTTTGTTCTTCCGAGTCGTTTGAAACGCCGTACAACCCGATTCCGAGGCGAACCATATCGTATTGCGCTTCCGGGAAATTCGTTATTCCAGACGTATTTAAAATATGGCGAATCGGGCTGATATTGAGTTCAGACATAATTCGGGAAGACAATTTTTCAAACAATGCAATCTGGGAAACTGCAAATTCCTTGTGTCGTAAATCATCACTCGTGGCCATGTGCGATAAAATGCTTTTCACTTTTACCGACTTGTTCTCTTTCAAAATTGAAATTAGTTCTTCGATACTATGTTCTTCAAAACCAAGGCGATGCATTCCGGTATCAATTTTTATGTGAACTGGAAAATCCTGCAGTTTTCGCTGTCTTGCGATTTGAAGAAACGCATTCAAGCCTTTTATACTGTAAATTTCAGGTTCTAGTTCATGCTGGATAATCGCCTGAAAACTCGTGTTTTCCGGATTTAAAACCATAATTGGTAATTTTATTCCGGCACTTTTCAACGAAATCCCTTCATCGGCGAAAGCCACTCCCAAATAATCAACTTTATGATGCTCGAGTAATTTTGCGATCTCAAATCCGCCGTTTCCATATCCGAAAGCCTTTACCATAACCATCATTTTGGTGTCCGGCTGCAGTTTTGATTTGAAGAAATTCAGGTTGTGGCTTATTGCGTTGAGGTTGATTTCCAGAACGGTTTCGTGGGTTTTTTCTTCTAACAGCGAAACAATTTTTTCAAACTCGAATGTTCGCGCGCCTTTGATTAGTATGGTTTCATTGCCGAAATTCAGATTCTCAAAAGCCGCTATGAATTCATCGGTATCCTTAAAAGTTACGCAATTGACAAACTTGTTTTTGAACGCAGAAATCGTTGCGCCAATTCCAATTACACGGTTGATTTTATTTGAAATAATCAGTTGCGAAACTTTAGAATACAGTTCGTCAGTCGCCAGTCCGCTTTGAAAAATATCCGAAAGGATGATCGTTTTTTTCTTGTATTGCTTCTGGCTTTCCAGGAAATCGAGTGCAATTTTCAATGACTGGAAATCGGAACTATAACTGTCGTCAATCAACGTTGTATTGTTGATGCCGTTTTTGACTTTAAGCCGCATTTCAACAGGATAAAGTAACTCCATTCTATGCTCAATGGTTTTATGGTCGTAGCCGAAATACAGTAAAACCATCATACACTGAATCGCATTTTCTATCGACGCATCATCGAGAAACGGAATCTTGATCTCAAAATCAGAATCTTTATGCCGGATTTTTAAAGCCGTTTTATCGAGAATGGTTTTCTTCGTAATAAAAACATCAGCAGATTCTTTGAAACTCCATGAGAATGTCTTTATTTTTTGTCCGATGAAAGCATCAATCGTTTTATTCTTGTTGTAAATCAGGATTTCCGAATGGGCAAAAAGTTTCAGTTTTTCTTTTATTTTTTCTCCGATATTCGAAAAACCTTCATCGTGTGCCGAACCGATATTGGTGAGTACTCCAATCGTTGGACGGATAATTGGCTCAAGCTGCGCCATTTCGTTGATTGTTGAAATTCCGGCTTCGAAAATTCCGAGATTGTGCTTTTCATTTATCGAAATCACCGATAACGGCACGCCAACCTGGGAATTGTAGCTTTTCGGGCTGCGGATTATATTGTAATCTGGGCTTAACAGAAAATTCAGCCATTCTTTTACGATGGTTTTTCCGTTGCTTCCGGTAATTCCGATTACGGGAAAACTAAAAAGGCTGCGATAATATCCGGCGAATTTCTGTAAAGCAGAAAGTGTGTTGCCAACAACCAAAAAATTAGCTTTGGCGGTAAGATTTTCAGGAATATGATTGACGACAAAATTCTGAACGCCTTTTGAAATCAGGTCTTCAATATAAAGGTGCGCATCATAATTCGGTCCAGCGATGGCAAAAAATAATGTTCCGCCGCTATTTTGAAGCGAACGGCTGTCAATGGAAATATTTTCAATTTCGGGATTTTCTGAATTTCCAAACCATTTGGCATTCAGGATCGGGATAATATTTTGAACGGAAAGGCTCAAATCAGTCTTCGGATTTTTTAGCTTCGCTTAGTTGAGCAACGGCTTGAGCGTCTTTTACGACTTCTATTTCATGCGCTGCGTTTGACCACATTGCATTAAAATAGGCGGCTCGGCTGAGCGGTTCGTATTCTTCGGTTTCTCCGAGCATGACCAATTTATCGCTGTCGGTTTTTCGGAAACTGTAATTGGCAAGATTTCCTGTTCGGGTGCAAACCGCGTGAACTTTTGTTACATATTCTGCCGTTGCCATCAGCGCAGGCATTGGCCCGAAAGGATTTCCTTTAAAATCCATGTCCAATCCGGCAACAATTACACGAATTCCGGAATTAGCCAGATCGTTGCATATTTTTACAATTTCATCATCAAAAAATTGTGCTTCGTCAATTCCGACCACATCGCAGCCTTGCGCTAAAATTGCAATATTTGCGGCGGCAGGAACTGGTGTTGAGCGAATTTCATTGCTGTCGTGTGAAACCACCATTTCGTCGTGATAGCGAGTATCGATTGCCGGTTTAAAGATTTCGACTTTTTGTTTGGCAAACTGGGCACGTTTAAGGCGACGGATCAGTTCCTCGGTTTTACCCGAAAACATCGAACCGCAGATTACTTCAATCCAACCAAATTGTTCTTTATGATTTACTGTATTTTCGAGAAACATTTTTTATTTTTCTGCTCGTAAAAATGAATAGTTTTTATTACTTTGTAACAGAAACAAACCGAAGTAAAAATTCCGTTATTTGTATCGAACCAAATGTAGAAAATTTTTACGAAGGTTACTTCTTCCTTAGGCTAAATAAATCGCGGGGAGAAATTTATTAAAAGACACACCTCACTCATTATAATTTTAAAAGTTATGAAATGAGCTTAGCAAAATAGTCCATTTCAAGGAGGATTAGTGAAAAGCGAATTACATAAGACGACTAAAAAAACAATAAATAACTTCCTTATGAAAAAAAAGCTCGAAGCCGACTTAATCAGTATTGCCCACAGAATTTTAAAGCTGAAAAACAAATCTGAACTCGAACAACTTTATCTTGAAACAGGAAAATTATATGAAAAGCTATCTGTTTTGCGGTTTGTGGAAACCCATTTTGCAGATGTAAAGCCAACCATTGGGCATTCGGAAGTTTCAGACAAACTGGTAGTGGCTTTTGAAAATGAAGAAGAAACTCCGGAATTTGACGCCGCAAAAGAAGACCTGGAAACTCCGGCTGAGGTTGTTTCGGCAGAAAATGAAATAGAAGAAACAGCAGCTGAAACTTCGGAAGATAAAGTGGCATCAGGTGAAAATGATGAAGATACAGAAGAAACTTCATCGGAACATATACACGAACAGGAAATTCCTGAAGCGGAAGAAGTGAATTCTGTTGAAGAAGAAGCTGAAGCCGCCGACGAAGAACATGAAATTCAGGAAACGGAAGATGAAGAACCGGAAACTTCTGAAACTGAAACCACAGAAGCTGAAAGCAAACAATCAGATGATTTTGCCCAAGAGTCAGCCGAACAGAACGAAACCAAACCGTCTTTCGAGTTGTCGTTTGAGAGAAAAGAAGAAAACAATGACGATAAAAAAGCACCACAGCAAATCTCATTTGAGGATTTATTAGGACAGGATTATACCGAAACCATTTTTGAAAAAGTAAGCGACAGAAAGAAAGAAGAGCCGGTTTCTGAAGAAAAACAAGAGGAAACGAAAGCAGAACCTGAAGCGGTAAAAGAAGAATCCAAACCTGAAGAAACGCCATCGCAAAATTTCGGGATTGATAAATCAGAATATGAAAAACCGGCGGCGACTAGCGATTTACACGGAAAAGCAATTACTTTCGGACTAAACGACCGCATCGGTTTTGAGAAAAATCTTTTCGGCGGAAGCAGCGAAGACATGAACCGCGTGATTTCGCAATTAAATACATTCAATTCTTTTCAGGAAGCGCAGGATTTTATCGATGATATGGTAAAACCGGATTATAATAACTGGGACAATAAAGACGATTACGCAAAGCGTTTCATGGAAATCGTTGAGAAGAAGTTTAATTAAATACAAGCACAGATTTCACAGATTAGCACAAATTTCGTTGAAGATTTGTGCTAATCTGTGAAATTCGTGTTTTAGAAAAATATGTCAAAACTATATATTGTTCCAACGCCAATCGGCAATCTTGAAGACATGACTTTTCGGGCGATACGTATTCTGAAAGAAGCCGATTTGATTCTTGCAGAAGACACGCGTACCAGCGGAAAATTATTAAAGCACTTCGAAATCGGCACGCACATGCACAGCCACCACATGCACAACGAGCATAAAACGGTTGAGAATTTAATTTCAAGGTTGAAAGCCGGTGAAACAATTGCCTTAATTTCCGATGCTGGAACTCCGGCGATTTCTGATCCCGGATTTTTGCTTACGCGCGCTTGCGTTGAAAATAATATTACAGTGGAATGTTTACCGGGCGCAACCGCTTTTGTTCCGGCGTTGGTAAACAGCGGATTGCCCAATGACCGTTTTATATTTGAAGGTTTCCTGCCCGAAAAGAAAGGAAGGCAAACACGATTTTTAGCTTTGGCAGAAGAAACCCGAACGATGATTTTCTATGTTTCACCACATAAACTAGTCAAAACCTTAGCTGAATTCGTACAGTATTTCGGTGCTGAACGCCAGCTTTGCGTGTCACGTGAACTTTCTAAACTACATGAAGAAAATGTTCGTGGAACGGCAGAAGATGTCAAAAAGCACTTTGAAAATAAACCACCAAAAGGCGAGATTGTCGTAGTTGTTAGCGGAAAAGTTTCAGTAAAAGAAAAATCCCCTAAATAATCAGGAGCAATGCAAAAAGCCACAATACTTTTATTCGGCTTACTTTTGATTTTTTCCGGATGCGGAGATAGTCCGTCCAATTATACTGATCCGCGTGGAGCTGATTATGCAGGTTCTGAAAGTTGTATCCAATGCCACAAAGACATTTCGCATTCGTATACGCAAACGGCTCATTATAAGGCAACTGCTTCGGCAACTCCCGAAAATGTATTAGGCGATTTTACTACCGGACGAAACGAATTTTTATACGAAGATCATACAAAACTCGTAATGGAAAGACGCAATGATAGTTTGTATCAGGTGCACTACAAAAACGGAAAAGAAGTAAAAGCCTATCGTTTTGACATTGTTTTCGGATCGGAAAATGCACAAACTGCAGTGTATTGGAACAACAATAATACTTTTGAAATGCCGATTTCCTATTATAAGGCGGTGCATAATTGGGCTACAAGTCCGGGATTTTCAACAGCAAAACCTTATTTTGAAAGACAGGCGATAAAAGATTGCTTTGCCTGCCATAGTTCAAATGTTAGTAATAAAGCGTACGATAAAAGCTCGGATGCATCACATTTTATGGCAATGGAAGTTGAAGATGTGATGAATAAAAGCACGATTATTTATGGAATTGATTGCGAGCGCTGTCATGGCCCGGCGAAGAAACACGTCGATTTTCATCTTAAATTCCCTGAAATTAAAGCGGCTAATGAAATTGTAAGTTTTAATAAATTGACCAATCAGCAAAAACTGGACGCATGCTCAATTTGCCATTCCGGAGTTGCAGGATTGAAAATTAAATCCAGATTTCAGTTTAAACCCGGAGATAATTTATCGGATTATTATCGAACGCCACAAGATTCTGACGGCGATGTTCATGGAAATCAAGCGGGATTATTGTCGCAAAGCAAGTGTTTCATTAAGAGTCAAACGATGAATTGCCTGACGTGCCATAATCCGCATGAAAATGCCGCGAAAAATGTAGCGGCTTATTCGAAAATGTGCATGAGTTGCCACGAAAAACCAAAACATATTCCAAAAACGATTCAATCAATTGCAGTTAGCGGAATGCCAAATAATTGCATCGATTGCCACATGCCAAACCAGTCATCAAAGGCAATCACATTCAAGATGTCAAATAATCCAAAACAATTTGATTACAATTTAAGAACGCATAAGATTGGAGTTTATCCTTTGAAATAATTTATTAATGGTTCAAATTTAGGACATGTAAATTTTTTTTCGAAACATTAAGAGATTAAGAAAATTAAGGAATTATTTGATTTAAGTTATTGAATTTCATACTTCTAAATCAACAAAAGAAAAACTGTTTCCGCTAAATAATCCTTTGTCAGACAACTTCAAATCAGGAATTACAAGTAACGCCATAAACGAAAGTGTCATGAACGGCGCTTTCAAATTGCTTCCGAGATCTTTCGCCATTGCGTCAATTTCCTGATACAGCTTCCCGGTTTCATAACCGTTTTTATCGCTCATAATTCCGGCAACCGGAAGCGCAAGTGATTTTCTGTCAGAACCATTTACGGCGCAAATTCCACCAGAATTTTCAATAATCAGGTTTACGGCATTGCAGATTTCTTCGTCAGAAGTTCCAACGACTACAATATTGTGGCAATCGTGAGCGACAGAACTTGCGATTGCGCCCTTTTTCAAGCCAAAGTTTTTAATGAATGCAATGGCTGGCTGTGTATTTTGGTAACGATTGACAACAGCCATTTTCAGCACATCATTTTCGATGTCCGAAACGATTTTCCCGTCTTTGATTAATGGTTTTTGATGAATTTCGTTTGTGATTAATTGTCCTTCCAAGGCTTCAATAACACGGATTTTTTGACCAGAACCAGAAATAGAGAAATCGGCAATTTCTTTCGTTTCAATGTTGAAATTATTTGGTGTTTCAAAAGCCACGTCGGGAATAAAAGTTTTTCCGTTTTCAGCAACTAATTCACCATCTATATACGTTTGGATTACTTTAAAATCGATTAAATCTTCTACAATTATAAAATCGGCAGCATCATTTTCGCGAAGCAAACCAACATCAATTTTATAGTGATGAACCGGATTTATACAAGCCGACTGAAGCACTTTAAAAACATCGATTCCTTTTGCTACAGCTCTGGTGCATAGCGCATTAATATGGCTGATTATCAAATCATCCGGATGCTTGTCATCAGAACAAAACATCATATTTTTATAATTATCTTCGAGTAGATCGATCAATGCCTCGAAGTTTTTTGCTGCGCTTCCTTCGCGAATGATTACTTTCATCCCAAGTTCAAGTTTTTCCTTTGCCTCGTCATAAGTAAAACATTCATGATCGGTTGAAATCCCGGCTTCAAAATATTTTTTTAGAGCGTCGCCGCGTAATCCGGGTGCGTGACCGTCAATTGGTTTATTGTACTGTTTCGCCCATTCCAGTTTCTTTAAAACTTCTTCGTCGTCAAACAAAACGCCGGGATAATTCATCATTTCGGCGAGATAATAAATATCTGGCGATGCCATCAATTCCTTAATTCCATCTGAATCGACCACAGCGCCAGCAGTTTCAAACGAAGTGGCAGGAACGCAAGATGGTGCGCCAAAATGAAATTTGAAAGGTGTTTTATTTCCGTTTTCGATCATAAAATACACGCCATCTTTTCCGAGAACATTTGCAATTTCGTGCGGATCAGAAATTGTTGCTACAGTTCCGTGAAGTACAGCGAGTTTTGCAAATTCAGACGGAACCAGCATGGAACTTTCAATATGAATGTGCGCATCTATAAAACCCGGAAGAATGTACGTTTTTGTGTCGTGTTCCTTTTCGGAAATAGAAATTATCTTTCCGTTTTCTACTGTAATTTCACCTGAATAAATGTGCTTGTTTTGAATGTCGACAATTTGTCCCTGAATCTGCATATTGTTAGTATTTGATATCAAAAATACGTAAAAAACAAACCGAAAATTTATTAAATTTGAACATCGAAATATACACCATACAAAATTTAATCTATGCGCTGGACAATCAAAACTGCTCCCGAATCCGAAAAAGTAAGCTCGCTCGCCCAATCTTTGAATGTTGAATATTTCATCGCGCAATTGCTTGTGCAACGCGGAATTGAAACGTTTGATGATGCCCGGAAATTCTTTCGCCCAACTTTAGATGACTTACACGATCCGTATCTTATGAAAGATATGGAAAAAGCGGTTGCGCGCATAGAATCAGCGATTGAAAATCATGAAAATATTATGGTTTTTGGTGATTATGATGTTGATGGAACTACGGCTGTTTCACTCGTTTCATCATATCTGAAAACTATTTATCCACAAATAGCTACTTATATTCCGGATCGTTATGAAGAAGGTTACGGCATTTCTTATAAAGGAATTAATTATGCCGACGACAACAACATTTCATTGATAATTGCATTGGATTGTGGTATAAAATCGATTGAGCACATTGACTATGCCAAGAAAAAGAATATCGATTTTATCATTTGTGATCACCATCGTCCGGGAGCAACGATTCCGGATGCAATTGCGGTTTTGGATCCGAAACGGTCAGATTGTTCTTATCCGTATGACGAATTATGTGGTTGCGGAATCGGATTTAAATTGATCCAGGCAATTGGAATCCGTCGTGGACAAAATATTGCAGACTGGATTCCGTATCTCGATCTTGTTGCGACTGCAATTGCTGCGGATATTGTCCCAATGACCGGTGAAAACAGGATTTTAGCACATTTTGGATTACAGGTAATTAATTCAAATCCACGTCCCGGAATCAAGGCATTGATCCATCAAATTAAAAAGAAAACTTTAGATATTACGGATGTTGTTTTTATAATTGCGCCAAGAATAAATGCTGCGGGAAGAATAAAACACGGAAATCATGCTGTTGATCTACTGACCGAATTTAATTTTGAACAAGCCATAGAATTTGCTTCGGAAATTGAAATTTACAATTCTGATCGTAAGGAACTTGATAAAAAAATAACCAAAGAAGCCTTGCGTCAAATTGAAATAAACCAAGAACAGGAACGATTTACGACCGTTGTTTTTCAGGAAGACTGGCATAAGGGTGTTATTGGAATTGTTGCTTCAAGACTAACGGAAACCTATTATCGGCCGACTTTAGTGTTTACAAAAAGCGGAGATAATTACGCAGCTTCGGCAAGATCTGTGCAAGGTTTTGATGTTTACAATGCTTTGGAAGCCTGCGCCGAACACCTGGAGCAATTTGGCGGACACATGTATGCGGCCGGAATGACGCTCAAACAAGAAAACTTCCAGCAGTTTAAGGAAGCTTTTGAGAAAGTTGTTCAAAGTACGATTCATCCGGATTTGCGAACACCGGAAATTTCTATTGATGCGGAAATTGATTTTAAAGATATTACACCAAAGCTAACGCGGATTCTGAAACAATTTGAGCCTTTTGGCCCGCAGAACATGACGCCGGTTTTTCTTACCAAAAACGTCTATGATACCGGATTTGGAAAAAAATTGGGGGCTGATGCAGAACATTTGAAACTTTATTTAAGACAGAATCTTTCGGCAAGTATTCCGGCGATTGGTTTTGGAATCGGAAAAAAAATGGATATTACGGCGGACAAAAAACCTTTCGATGCGGTTTATTGTATTGATGAAAATGAATGGAATGGCGCAGTTTCACTTCAATTGCGATTGAAAGACATTCAATAAGTAATTTAACAATTCATTATTTAGAATTAATATAAATAATATTATATTTGTTTCAAATTAGTACCATGAAACAAATCGAGCGGATTTACAGCAATGATTTCGGAATTGCATTTTACTGGACGAAAAACGATAAAGTTCTATTGGAAAAAGTACAGTTGGTTTTTAAGGAAACCGGATTTTATTTTTCTATTGATGAGTTGCGGACTTTCGTCGGATTGATGAAAGACAGCGCCGAGAGCAATAATTGCTGTGCGGATTGCGGAAGAAAAAACCAGTGTGCCAAATTTCTTCTGAAAACACCTTGTCCGCAAATTGATTTAGCCGTTTCGATGAATGAATTACAAGGTATAAAAGATCTTGTTGAAGGAACTTTATTCAAGATAAAAATGGAAGCGTATTGTTTTGGAATTGGACGGAATTAATTTTTAAATTCCTTGAGTTCAAAAGTGTCTCCATCAAAAACTCCATACGTAAAATAACCAATCCAGTCACCAAGGTTGATGTACTCTGAGTTTTCTCCAACAGTAATTTTCATTGGTAAATGGCGATGTCCAAAAACAAAATAATCGTAATGTTTAGTTTCCAGTTTTCTCTTTGCATATGCGACTAACCATTCGTTTTCTTCACCTAAAAACTTCACATCTGCATCACCGGAAATCAATTTGTTTTTCACCGATAAATATTGCGCCAGTTTCACGCCAATATCCGGATGAAGCCATCTGTAAATCCATTTTGAAAAAGGATTGGTAAAAACTTTTTTCATTCGTTTATACCCTTTATCGCCCGGGCCTTTGCCGTCGCCGTGGCCAATAAAGAAGGTTTTATCGCCAAAAGTATATTCCTGATTATCGTGAAAAACCGGAATGTTGAGTTCTTTTTCAAAATAATCGTGCATCCATAAATCATGGTTTCCTACGAAAAAATATATTGGTATGCCGCTGTCGCGTATTTCGGCCAATTTGCCTAAAACCCTTACGAATCCTTTAGGGACAACAGTTTTGTATTCGAACCAAAAATCAAATAAATCGCCCAATAGAAAAATTGCGGAAGCATCCTGTTTTATTTCATCGAGCCACGCGACGAATTTTTTTTCACGCGGAAAACTCAATTCCATTGTTGGCGCACCAAGATGCTGGTCGGAAGCAAAATATACTTTTTTAGTGTCTGATAATGGCATTTTTGAACATTTGAAATTCAAAGATAAGGATGTTTATTATACTTTTTAAGCAGATAATTCAATTATGGTGTGATTTGTAAAATGCGTGAAACTTTGCATAAAAGTCAGTATAATGTTACAATAAGAATGTTTGTTGATTGTTTTGTGATAAATTTAAGATTTTTCTTTTCTTTCATATAATTCCTTAATTTTGAGGGAATACCTCTAAACTTAACTACAACTCTAAACTTTATCAGTGTATGAAAAAAATTACTTTACTGTTACTGCTTTTTTGCTCGTTTCTGGGATATTCCCAGCTGGAAACCTTTGAAGGAGGAATCCCTGCAAACTGGAAAGTAATGACCGGAATAAATGGACTTGGTGCTGCTGAAATGTGGAAATTAAACACTACAGCTCCGGCATCTCCATATACCGGTTATGGCGGAACCGGAAATGCGGCTTACGTTAATAACATAAATGTAGGTCAAGGCAATACCGAAGAAGACTGGTTGATTATGAATCAGCGCACGGTTCCAGCAAATGGGCGACTGCGGTTTTTTGTTCGACAAACACAAGCAGGTAACCAACAGACACAATTTGAGATACGCGTTTCGACTAATCCGGTTCAGGATAACCAGGCGGCTTATGAAGTTCTTGAATCGTTTACTGAAGGACAATTAAACAATCTTAATGGCGATATTTCGCAATATGAGGAAAAGGTAATCAATCTTGATGATTACATCGGGCAGGCAGTCTATGTTGCTTTCGTCAGAGTTTTTACCCAACCAAATCCTGGTAGAGCAGGAGAGCGTTTTTTAGTAGATAATGTTAATATTCTTACGGAATGTGGTATGCCAACAGCGCTCGACGTGCCAATTGCAACAGTTTATTCTACAAGCGCAGTATTGACTTGGTCAGTTCCAGCGGGTGTAAATTCATTTGAGATAGAAGTAGTTCCTGCGAATCAGGAATTTACAGGTACAGGTACGATATATAACGGTTTGCCGCCTTATACCAAAACCGGCCTGACTCCAGAAACTACTTATAAATACTGTGTCAAATCGAGATGCCAGGATAATGAAGGCAATTTTTACACAAGTTCTTGTTCGGGCGAATTCTTCTTTACCACGCTTCCTGTAGGGTCTGTTTGCTATGATCCGCTTGTTGTTAATGCGCTTCCTTATCAAGTTGCATCGGCAAACACATTATTTTATGGCGATCAATTTGATACGATTCAGGGAACAGGTTGTGGAGCCTTACCGGCAAGCACGAATTATCTGGATGGAAATGAAGTTTATTACTCTTACACACCGGATCAAAGCGGAAATATCAGTATCATAATGACACCGCTTGGAGGTTCATTAAATTCGTCATTGTTCATATATTCTGGCGCATGTACTTCTGTAGGCAGTAGCTGTATTGCAGGAGTTGCGAACGCTAATGGTACTCCACGAATTGTGAATTTAGCAGTAACTGCTGGCCAGACCTATTACATTGTGATCTCTTCAAGCAATGTTACACCGTCGATAAATTATAGTCTTTTAATTCAGCGCGAAAATTGTTTGCCAAAACCGGCAAATTTAACTGCTTCAAACCCGGTTATTGTTGGTACTGATGCAGGCATAACTTTAGGATGGGATAATCCAGGCGGATATACTTCGTTTCAGGTTCAGGTTCAACCGGTAAATTCTCCAATTCCAACCGGTCCGGGATCGGATAATATTGCTGCAAGTGGCGCAAATATTACGTTTAATAAAACGGGATTAAATGCAGCGACAATTTATCAATTTTGGGTGCGGGCAGAATGTACTTTCGGTTCCGGGATTTATACATCTTGGTCAGGACCGTTTGTGTTCAACACATTGGTTTGTGATCCATTGAATACCTGTCCATATATTTTCAGGCTAACCGATAGCGGAAATAATGGTTGGGGAGCAAACAGAATGCAAGTACGTCAAAACGAGATTGTAATTGCTACGCTCGGAACAGAAATTGCAACAGGATCAGGTCCAATCGATGTTTTGGTTCCAATGTGTCCAGGTGTTCCATTTGATCTTTTTTGGAGTGCAGCAGGCGCAAATCCGGGACAATGCGGCGTTACGATAATCAATTCGTTTAGTCAGACTCTTTATACAAAACCGCTAAACCTAAATGCTCCTAATACGATATTATTTGCTGATAATGTAAAATGCGACGCGCCACGATGTGATCTGACTCCGACGAATTTATTAGCGGATATTACTTTGGTGACAACTTCTAGCGCAACATTATCGTGGGCAGCCAATGGTATGACAGAATGGGAAATATATATTGTTGAGGCAGGAAGTCCGGCGCCTGATGCGAATACTGTTCCTACTTATACAAATGTAACCGATAACCCGTTTGAAACTACTATCAGTTTGCTAGCAGATACAGCATTTGATTTTTATGTAAGAGTACCTTGTAGTCCTTTTGATTCGCAATGGGGCGGGCCAGGCACGTTTAAAACATTGCCAACCTGTTACAAACCGACTTTATTATCTGTTGATGGAATTACTAAAAACTCGGCTACTTTTAAATGGACAAATGGACAGCCAACGGATAATTCATGGGAGATATTATTAATTCCTGGTCCAGATGCGCCACCGCCGCCACCAATAAATCCGTCGATTACAGGCGGAACAATTCTTTTCGCAACTACTGATCCAAGCCCATATAATGCTGCAGTTGGTTCATTGACTCCGGCTACAATTTATTATTATTACATCAGAACAGTTTGTCCTGGTGATGATAAAAGTACTTGGTCGGGACCAATAAAATTCAATACTGTTACTTGTGATGATATCGATAAATGTAATTATAAGTTCGTTCTTACAAATACAACGGGAAATTCCTGGAATAACGGCAGAATGCAGGTACGACAAAACGGAATATTAATTACAACGCTCGGAACATCATTAATCAATAATGCTAATGGCGTAAGTGTTGGTTTGTGCCCGAACGTATCATTTGAACTTGTTTGGACCGTTCCAGGTACACTGCCTGGAAACATTGGAATTTCTGTCCAAAATCCGTTTCTTGACGTCATATATACTAAGCTTCCGGGAACTGGCACACCGGGAGTACAACTGTATCAGGCGATTACAAATTGTACGCCTGCACCATGTTCAAAACCTACAGGAATGGCAGTTTCAGAAATCACTTCAAGCAGTGCAAAATTAACATGGACAGATAATTCAATTCCAGCTTCAACGGCTTATGATTTATATGTTGTAACAACTGGAAGTCCGGCACCAACAAATAATCCATCAACAACGCCAACGATTTCAGGTGTTTCCAGCGGATACATTTTGAATACACTGAATGGTGTTACACCACTATTACCATCTACTTCTTATACATTTTATGTAAGAGCGGTTTGCGTTTCACCGGATACAAGTACTTGGACGATTCTGACGCCAATAACTTTTGTAACGCGTCCGATTAATGACGAATGTACTACTGCTTTTCCGGTAGTAGTAAGCAGCACTCAGGAATGTACAGCAGTAAATCTTGTTCATGGACACACGTTTGGGGCATCGCAATCGCAACCGATTCCAGCTTCTAATGCCGGCGGATGCGGTGCTACAGATGACGATATCTGGTTCAGTTTTGTTGCTACAAATGCATCTCAAACGATAACATTTACCAATATTGTGTCAACTCCGGCGACTGTCAGAATTAATCATACGCTGTATTCCGGCACATGTGACAACCTTACGCAGATGTACTGTTTCCAAAATAATAGTAGTATCGCATTGGGTTTAACAGTTGGAGAAACATATTATGTAAGAGTTTATACTCCGGGAACCAATTTAGCGCAACATGTTGAATTTGACATCTGTATTACATCTCCACCGGTAAATGATGATTGTGCAAATGCCATTACGATTCCAACACATCCAACTAGAGTTTGTACGACTCCAACACCAGTTAATACGCTTGGAGCAACAGCATCATTGCCAGCGGCTACTCCGGGTACAGGTTGTGGAACGGTAAACGACGATATGTGGTATAGTTTTGTGGCAACTTCTACAATTCATCTTATAACAATAAGTAATGTGACAGGCGATGTTACCGATATTAACCATACGCTTTATTCAGGTAACGAATGTGGTACGCTAACACAACTGTATTGCAGTAATCCAGACAAAAGTGTTGCCAATAATCTTACGATAGGAAATACTTATAAAATCAGGGTTTATACTGCTGGATCAAACACATGGCAATCGGCAAAATTTGATTTATGCGTAACAACACCGCCACCGGTTTTAAATGATAATTGTGAAAATGCTCAGGTTGTAACGGTTAATTACGGACTCGACTGTGCTGCTATTACACCAGTTTCATTAACAGGAGCGACAGCTTCACCGCAAACAAGCATTTGTCCGGGGACTGAGGATGATGATATCTGGTTCGAATTTACAGCGAACAGTACTTCACAAGAAGTTTCTTTCTCGAACGTACAAGGTACAATTACCGTTGCCGGATTATCGTATTCCTTTTATAAAGGTGGCGATTGTGGTGCGATGACTTTTATGTACTGCGGTTCGGGAGAAACATTTGTTGCAACGAATTTAATTATCGGGGATACATATAAGATCAGGATTTGGACAACTGTAAATACCATTCAGGATGTAACTTTTGATCTGTGTATCATCAGGCTGCCACCTCCAATTTTCACGAGTGACAATAAATATTATCCGTCTAACGTGACTTTTACAATTCCTGATTTAGTTGATGATATTCTTATTGATGCCGATTCACAATGTGCTGAAGCATCAAATGTTACCTGGAGAACAGGGACGGCGCAGGGTTTCAACGGAATTGGATATTTCCACAAAAGATTTTCTGATTTCCCAATTGAGGAAGGTGTAGTTTTATCAACGGGTAGAGCCACAAGTGCCGGAGGATCGAATAGTTCTGATTTGTCAGAAGGAGACGGGTTTCCGATTACCTGGCTCGGAGATACAGAAATTGAAGATGTCATAGCGGCATCCACATTGGGTTTAAATGTGACTACAAACAACGCATCGGTGTTAGAGTTTGACTTCGTGCCTTCTATAGATCAAATATCATTTCCGTTTATCTTCGCTGCAGAAGAGTATGGTCAATACCAGTGCGATTTTACAGACGCATTTATTTTCATATTGACCAATACAATTACAAATGAAAAAATAAATGTAGCGTTAGTACCTGGAACGAATGACCCGGTAACAGTTCAAACCGTTAGAGACCAACTGTATAACACTGGTTGTGCATCGGCAAATGCAGATCAATTTGATAAGTTTTATGATAATGATATTGGCGTAAATATTCTTGCTGCGCCGGTAAACTTTAACGGTGTCACAAAAATGATGACAGCTAAGGCTCAGGTTGTTCCTAATACGCCGTATCACATAAAACTTGCAATTGCAGATACGGGCGATGGTGCGTTTGACTCTGCTATTTTCATTGGTAAATTTACAATTGGATCACCTCCGGATTTGCCGGATGATTTACTTCTGGCCAATGGAAATCCTGTTTGTGATGGAGAACCTTTAACTTTAGATCCAAGCATTCAAAATCCGGAGCTTTATGAAATTGAATGGTTGAGAAACGGAGTTACCTATGAAGATGCTAATGGAGTGGATATTACTACGCCAACAGCGGTTGTTACTACATCTGGAACTTATACCGTAAATATTACAAAAATAGGCGGACCTGACACTTGCGTTCAAACGGATTCAATTGTAATTGAATATTATGATGATTTAACCGCCGGAACTCCAATAGATCTTATCAAATGTAATGCTACAGGAAGCGCAACTTTCGATCTTACTGAAAACGCAACTGCAATATTGTTGCCTTTTACAGATCCGCATACGCTGACTTATTTTAAAACTCCTGAAGATGCAGCCGGAAATATCATCGAAAATGCGATTCTAACACCCGACGATTTCCTTGCAAATAATGGTCAGATGATTTATGTCAGAGTCGCACATAATGTTTATGGATGTGACCAGGTTGTAAGTTTTAAATTGATTGTTCAGGACTTAACACCTCAGTTTGAGTTTTCTGGTGAGATGAACGTATGCCCTGAAGCTCAGACTACAATTTCAATCGCAACAATCAATAATAATTTTGATCTGTCTCAGGTTACATTTAAATGGTTCCATGAAGGTGTTGAAATTGTCGGTCAAACGGCGGCAACGATAACACTGCCAATTATGGCTCCTACAGCACTTCCATTATACGGAAACTATTCTGCAATCGTAAATAATTCAGGTTGTACTAAAGAAGAATTTTTTGTGATATCGCAAAACACTGTCCCATGGGATATTGTTGTCACGCAGGTACCAACATTTTTATGCCCAACTGAACCGGGAACGCTTGCATTTTCCGTAGCCAATGCACCGGCTGGTGAAACAATTACGTACACGCTTACGAATCCGGGACTAGAAACAGCGCAAAACCAAACCGGAACGTTCAATATTGTTGGTCCTGGTTTATACACTGTCGATGTTGATATTTTAGGATGCTTAACTCCTTTGCAAATCACAATTGCACCAAGTGTGTCAAGCTGGAATGCAACTTTTGATGGTTCGTATGAAATTTGCGGAAATGAAACTGTTAATATTTCCTTTACCGGCGTGAATTTTAATGCAAATAATCCGGCTGCGACTTATACTTGGACTTTGCCAGACGGAAGTCAGCTCAACGGATTAGTATTGAATAACATGAGCCAAATTGGAGATTATACCTTAAATATCAGTATTTATGGGTGTAGTAATGACAATGCGATTAAAGCCAGCGTTGTAGCAGGAACTTCAAATTGGCAAATTACCCCAGGTGGCCCTTATGTAATTTGCGCCGGACAATCTGTTGATTTGTCGTTCACGGCAGTTAATTTTAATATTAGTGATCCAAATGCAGTATATACTTGGACAAGACCAGACGGAACGCAGTTTACCGGACCGGTTTTAAACGCAAACCAAATTGGTGATTATGATTTGAATGTCACTATTGACGGTTGTGGAAATGATGTTCCTTCTATTGCTGTAACACAAAATCCGAATGCGATTTCAGTTGGATTTGAATCCGGGTGTGAAGGGCAGGATTTTATTGTGCGTGCAATACCTATCAATAATTCATTTGATCCGCAAACAGCAACTTTTGACTGGACTGGTTCTGATTTTAAACTCATTCCGGGTGAACCTGATGCAGTTATACTCTCCGGTACTTCAGGTGTTAGTGTACAAGTGTCGTTTAACGGATGCGAATCTCCGGTAACAGCAGCATCTCTTCCTACGAATATTGGTTGCACGATACAAAAAGGTATTTCGCCAAATAATGATGGTAAAAATGACTTCTTTGATTTGAGCGGTTATGACGTTAAGCATCTAGGCATCTTCAACCGATACGGTACAGAGGTTTACCAGCGTAGCAACTACGTTAAGGAATGGAACGGTCAATCCAATTCAGGGGATCAATTAACGGACGGTACTTATTTCTACGTCATCGATCTTGTAGGAGGTGGCACTAAGACCGGATGGATTTACCTTAACAGATAACAGTACAACAGGTTTTATTTTCCCGCCTTTCGGGGCGGGATATCACTAAAGAAAAACAATCAACAGAGATGAAGAAAATATATTTAGCCGGTTTACTATCGCTTCTTGCATTCATAGACATGCAGGGTCAGCAGGATCCGCACTACACACAGTACATGTACAACATGAACGTTATCAACCCTGCTTATGCAGGTTCGAAAGAGAACCTTTCCTTTGGATTATTATACAGAAAGCAATGGGTGAATGTTGACGGAGCACCATCGACATTCTCTTTCTCAGGATCGAGTCCTGCAGGAAAGAACGTTGGTATCGGATTGTCGCTGATATCAGATAAGATAGGTCCTGTAAACGAGCAGAACGCTTATGCGGATTTCTCATACACGCTTAACCTTGGAGGCGAACACCGTTTGGCACTTGGACTAAAAGCCGGGGCAACGTTCCAAAGAATTGGATTGAACAGTGATATTGCCAGTACGCTTCCGCAAATAGGGGATGAGGCTTTTGCCGAAGACACAAACAATATCTATCTGAATATCGGAACGGGTTTATTCTATTATACGGATCGCTACTACATCGCGCTTTCGGTTCCCAATATGTTAAAGGCAAACCACCTTGATTATAACGGAGTGAAATATGGTACAGAAACCCAGCACTATTTCATAACTGGAGGTTATGTTTTCGATCTTAGCCCTACGATTAAGTTCAAGCCATTTGCGATGTTGAAATCGGCATTCAATTCTCCGAGTTCCCTGGATGTGAATACGAACTTTTTGTTCAATGAGAAGTTTGAGGTTGGCGCAAGCTACCGTGTTGACGACAGCTTCGGAGCAATGGTTAACTTTTTGGTTACCCCTGGGCTTCGTGTAGGTTATGCGTATGATCACATTATTTCGGATATGAAGACAGTAACGACTTCATCGCACGAGATCATTCTGTTGTTTGATCTTAACTTCCCTAAAAAGGTATCACGTTCACCAAGATATTTCTAACATAAAAGCGACTTAGACAATGAAAAGACTATACATAGTATTGAGTTTTGTGTTAGCAAGCACAATGACAATTAAAGCACAGAATAAGGACACTGAACAGGCAGATAAATTATACGCAAGGCTCGAATACGTCGATGCTGCGGAAGCCTATAAAAAACTGATAGACAACGGCAAAAGCGATCCATACATTTACAAGCAGCTTGCCGAAAGCTATTACAATGTGTTTGACTACAAGGAAGCTTCTCGCTGGTATGCAAAAGTTACCGAAACATCTCAGGATGCGGAAACCTATTACAAATATGCCCAAATGCTGAAAGCAGACGGAAAATATGAGGAATCAAACAAGCAAATGCAAAAATTTGCTTCTCTTGCCCCAAACGATCAACGAGCAATCGAATTCAAGCAAGATCCGAACTATTTGCCAAAACTCAGAAGCCAGCAAAAATTATTCGACTTGAAAGCACTGAGCATCAACAGCGACAAGTCTGAATTCGGTGCAGTCCTAACAAATGACAACCATCTTTATTTTACATCGGCCAGAAATAAGTCCAAGCGAACTTATGGCTGGAATGAAGAACCGTTCCTTGATCTATATGTTTCCGTGCAAAGTTCCGACGGTACTTATTCTGAACCACAACCTATTGCTGAAATCAACAGTAAATGGCACGATGGTCCGGCTACATTGAGCGCTGACGGAAATACAATGTACTTTACAAGTGAAAGTTTCAAGGAAAAACAATCCCTGAAAGACAAAAAGAATAACGCCAGGCAAGGTCAGGTTTATATTTTTAAAGCCACAAAAGAAGGTGACAAATGGGGAAATGTTAAAAGTCTTTCCATCAATAATAAGGAATATTCAAACGGAAATCCGAGTTTGAGTAAAGACGGGAAAACGCTTTATTATTCGTCCAATATGTCTGGTGGCGAAGGTGGAAATGACATCTGGAAAGTTACCATCAACGATGACGGAACATTAGGAACTCCGGTTAATCTGGGTAAAAATGTAAATACTGAAGGGAATGAAAATTTTCCGTCGATTACAGATGACAATACGCTTTTTTTCTCGTCAGACGGGCGAAAAGGTTTTGGAGGACTGGACGTATTTATGATTTCCGAAAATGGAACTGAAGCTAAGAACGTCGGACTTCCGATAAATTCGCCAAAGGATGATTTTGCATTCAGTTTCAATACACAGAAAAATATCGGATTTTTCTCTAGTAACCGCGACGGAAATGACAATATTTATGAAGCAACTCCGGTATGCAGCGTTGACGTAATTACTTCAGTAAAAGATGCTCTGACAGGAAAAGTGCTTCCGGATGCTAAAGTTTCAATTTTAGATGATAAGAAAAATATCATTGAAACTAAGACTTCAGGAGCGAATGGCGAAGTGGTTTACACCGTTGATTGCGACAAACCGTATACAATACAGGTTGTTCGTGACGGATATGAAAGCATGGTTTTTCCAGTTGCTAAAACAAGAGGCGGAAAAGTTACTGTTTCTGCTGATTTACAGCCAATCGAAAATATCATAACACCGGAATCTGTGGTACTGAATCCAATTTATTTTGAATACAACAAAAGTAATGTCACTAAAGATGGTGCTTTTGAACTGGATAAATTGATTCAGGCAATGAACAAATATCCGGAAATGGTTATTTTGGTAAAAGCACACACGGATAATCGCGGTAGTGATAAATACAACCTTGATCTGTCTGACAGACGTGCGAAATCAACGGTTCAGTATATTTTGTCAAAAGGCATTAAGAAAGACAGGATTTCAGGAAAAGGTTATGGCGAAAGCGAACCCAAAATCGATTGTAAAGAAGCGTGTACTGAAGAAGAACATGCGCAAAACAGACGAAGTGAGTTCTTAATCGTTAAGAAATAATAAAGTAAAACCCGGAAAATTTCCGGGTTTTTTTATGTTCAAAAAGTAGTGATTCTCTTAAAAGTATATTTCAGTCGGTTTTGTATTTTTTCACTGCTTATCGTTTTCCCAACGGATGAATTTGAATAATTAAACTCCGGTAAGCCCAAACCAAGCGCAACAGCTTTTTTAACGTAATATTCTTCGCGAGTTGGATGAAATGGTGCGACAGCATTAAAAATTTCGTTCCACGCATGCAGTTTAACAACGGAAATTATGATTCCGATGCAATCTTCCTGATGAATTAAATTGATTGGAGCGTTCGGATTTTCAATGTTTTTCCGGCCACTCAAAAAACGAACCGGATGCCGGTCGTCACCAATTAATCCGCCAAAACGAATTATCGAAGTTTCGAAATCAGCCTGACTCAATACCAATTCTGATTCCAGCAATTGCTTGCCTGACTCGGTATCAGGATCTGGAAAAGTGTCTTCATCTATCAATGCATTTTCATCTTTATAAACCGCCGTCGAACTTATAAAAAGAACTTTTGTTACGGAAGAATTTTCAATAAACGGAATTATATTCCGGATTTTAGACACGAAATTTTCTTTATGCTCGCCACGCAATTTAGGTGGAATATCAATAATCAGGATTTCAGAATTCTCAAGAAACGCATTGAAATCGCCTACAATGTGATCTTCTTTAAGAATGATAGTGTACGATTCAATTCCCGATTGTTTTAAAATCAGCAATTTTTCTTCAGAAGTAGTCGATCCTTTTACAGAAAATCCGTTTTCCAATAGCGTTTTAGCTAACGGAAAGCCAAGCCAGCCGCATCCCAGAATACTAATTTGTGGCATTTACTGTTGTGTTTGTGGAATTATACCAACTTTCGGCGATGGTTTTATTTTCTTTTTAATCAAAATGGCATCGTTTAGAATAAAGGGCTTTGGCATCATCCAGGATAATCGCGGAGTTACCCCAAATTGCGGATTTTCTAATAAATCAAATGATGATTCTATAAGTTCCATATCGAAAGTCAGGTTTTTATTGATACTGAATTGCAATTCTAAAGGCTCATTATCAACGACATAATAGCTTAGTATTTTTCTTTCTTTTCGTTTATACTGCGAATCTTTTTGTAGAATATGGCTCACACGATTGGCTTTTAGATTATGGAAAACCATTTTGTCGTCTGCAAAAATATCGTAGCGATTTACGGTTCTGTTCGGAGTAATGGTAATATCAAAATAACGCTGGTTTCCAATAATTGTATCTCGCAAAAATTCAATAGTAGGCTCAGCAATTCCTTTTAGTGGCGCTTCCGACATAAGTGCAAATGGCGTATCATATTTACTAAACATTGCATTCCGATTCAAATTCGTCGCGTTTTTTGGGTTTTCTCCAAGATAATTTTTTGTCCATTCGTCTAATTTCAGATCATAAGTAACCCAATTTGCTTTTTTTGTTTCGGCATCTAAATAGTAAACCAAGCTGTTTGGCTTAGCTTTTCCGGCTTCAAAACCGGAATGCAAATGTGCGTTTATAAAAAATCCGACGGCAACCATAAAAAGGAGTAATGACCAAAATCCTTTTTTAGGAAATGTACCTAAAACCGGGAGCAACAATCCAAAAATTAAGGTAAGTAAAATAGAACTTCCGAATAATATTTTCAGTCCCAATCCGACGGGAAACATTGTTACAAAAGGGATCAGCAGTACCAATGCAGGAATGCTCAAAATTAAAAAAAACAGTGTGCTTGTTTTTTGCGTAATGATGAAATAAGCAAAACCGATTAGCGAAGCCATAACCGGTAAAATGAAAAATCCAGCGCCCGGAAGCACAAATGCAATTAGGCAATTTATTACGATCCATAAAAACAATGGCGCTACTGCATAATTCATTGCGACGTTTCCAGGAGTAAATTTTTTGTAAAAAAGAAACGAAATTGACAAACTCAAAAACAGGAATGCAGCAAGATAATAATGTCCGTTGTAAGTAAATCCGTGTAAAATTTCTTTATAGTCAGGATAAATTTCAAGAATGATTCTCCATCCTAAAAATGTTATAGCTCCAGAAACAATAAGACTTCCGAAAGATAAAAGAAATCCTTTTCCTATTTCTCTTCCGGAAAGAATCCTTTTTCCAAAACCGACAAAAAGCAATCCCAAAAATAAAAGTATTGATGTAATTAAAAGCGGAAAATTCCATGAAAACGGATAATTCATAAATCCGAAAGGCGTACTGAAATAAACATTATCCGCCTCTGAATCCAACTTGCTCAAATCAGAATTGGAATAATATTGTAGCAAAGGCATTATATAGCTTCCTTCGTGTTCAATTGTGTCTGGATCCAAATGTTGAATATCATCCTGCTGTGTATGATAATTGAAATGATCATCGATAAAAGCGAAATTTAAACCCTGGATTTTACCTTGTTCCCGAAAAACAGTCAAATCGGTGTCGTTTGGAAGCATTTTATAAACGCTGTACATCAATGAATTGGATGCGGGAAATTTGACGCCGGCTTTTGAAAATCCTGAGACTACAGCTTCATTCCCGTTATTGACTTCCATTAGCATATAAGCTGGGCCAGAAGTGCCGCGAGCTTCAAAATTTAGCGCAAACCCGACTTCTTTTGCCCATTCATGCTGGGTTACAAAAAGAGCAGCTCCATTTAACCCTAATTCTTCAGCATCTGAAAATAATATGATAATGTCATTTTTATGAGCAGATTTGTTGTGTAAAAATGCGCGTACGCCTTCCAGAATTGTTGCAATTCCGCTTGCGTCATCACTTGCGCCATGCGATTTTGAATGTGGAGCACTGTCGTAATGCGAAAGTAAGAGAAGCGCTTTGGAATTTTCAGAACCGTTTATCCGGGCAATAATGTTTCTGGATTTTACCAGATTTCCCCATTCTGTAAGTGTATATCCTTCTTGCGTTTTTGGGTCTAAACCTAATTTTTGTAATTCATTTATAATGTAAGCAGCTACAACTGAATGATTTTCTGAACCTGCATAATGTGGTTTTTTTGATAAAACCTCAATTTGTTGAAGTGCTCTTTTTGTAGAAAATTCAGAAAGCGGAACCGTTTTATTCGGTTTGTAATGAGGCATTACCGTGTAAAAAAACAGGTAAATAGTTGCGGCAATGAACAATGCAGAAAACAGGGAAGTATAGGTTTTTTTCATCTGTTTGAAATTTGGGGATGTTTTTTAGCGTCCAGAATTCCTCAACCGCATATTCACTTTCATAAAATATTCGCCAATTACCAAAAGTATTAAATTTACTACAAGTTCTGTTTTTTTCTTGTAGGTAAATAATTCATTCTTGATTTTTTAGTTATTAATTTCTTTCCTGACCAAAATATAATAATCATTTTCTAAAGCCATATATCCTTGATTATACACAAAATGATACGTGTTTCCGGATTTTGTAGTAAGGATATTCGTAAAAAACAAAAAGTCAAAACCGCTACTTGCCAATCGGTTCTTTGTAATTTTTATTTTTCCATCGACGTTTAATTGGGACAAAATACGGTAATTTTTGCGCAGTTTATTATTGACGTTACGCATTAAATTAGAACAATCTTTATTGATTTTGTTGTTATATGCATTTCGGCAACCGTCATTGCAAAATTTTTTGTCTTCTCTTCCAACGAGTTTTTCACTGCATTCAAGGCATGTTTTCATAAAATAGTTTTAATAAGCCGAGGCTTGTTCTTATTGGCGTTTAGTGTATTTTCTGAGTGGCATAAAGGTTTAAAAACCAATCAAATATAATAAAAATCTTTACGTTTACAAACGATTGCAAGCATTTATAATCGTAAGTAAATGTTTAGTAACCGAATAAATTTCGAGTGGTTTAGCAATTTTGCAATGTCAACAAATGACAATTCTAAACCATAAATTAAATTATACGCCATGAATGCATTAAGAAACAAAGTACAGTTGATTGGTAATGTAGGAAATGATCCGGAAGTTAAAACATTCGGTGAAGGTAAAAAAGTCGTGAATTTTAAGATTGCTACGAATGAAGTTTATAGGAATGAGAAAGGAGAAAAGGTTGAAGAAACCCAATGGCATCGCGTTGTTGCATGGGGAAAAATCGCAGAAATCATTGAACTTCATGTAACCAAAGGCAAAGAAATTGCACTGGAAGGCAAACTAACACATCGAAGTTATGATGATAAAAACGGAGAAAAGAAATACATGACAGAAGTTGTTGTAAATGAGATTCTCTTGCTCGGAAAATAATGCGCTAAATTTTCGAATTAAACGATTACAATCCGTCTTGAAATTTACGCAATACATATTCTTTTAAGCTAGTGTCATAATAGCCAAGTATGTAAAAATCCTTGTAGCTGAAAGTTGTGTTATTCTCGATATTGTTTTTTTGTGCAAGAAACTGAGATATATAATCTACAGCTAAAGGTTCCGGTTGTCCCGTGATGTGTTGAGAATTTTCGTCGAGTAAACTTTCTAGATAAATACTTTGAACATTATCTTCTTCAATAAAGTCACCAATTATAACGTTTCCGCCACCCATTGCAATACCAACGCCAAGTGAAACACCTAACAATACATTTCCTGTTGAAGGTACATTTTTTACTCGTCCAATTGTTGCTAATGTAGTCCCTTGATTATCGTAAACGGATATTCCAATATCTGATGTTGATAATCTTCGCAGGAATTTTTTCGTTGTTTTCAAGTCACGCGGTCTTTGATTACCGGTCTGAAGATAGAGTGGTGAATTTCTAAAAGTTATGGAATCATTTTCTTTTACACTAAATGTTTTAATAATTTCGCCCGATAAGTAATTCTTGATTTCAAAAACCATTTGTTTCTCATTGAGTTTTATCTGATACAGTCTTTGCTTATGAAAATAAGAATTTGACTTTCCATTTTGCTTTTCGAGTTGAGGCTGAGGAATAATTTTCTCCGTAATAGTGAATGTTGTAAGATCAATTGAAAACAATTGTGTTTGAAGTGAATTATGATCTAAACTTAAAATAATTTTATTGTCTTCGGTGTAAAGCTTGGTTTTTTGAACAGTAAAAAATAGTGGATTAAATTGTTTGCTGTCAATTTTCTCAATTGGATTGTCGTTTAATAAGGTGCTTAGTTTTTTAGGTTTTTCTTTTTCATCTGTGATTTTAAATGCCGAAAAATCTAAAGATTGTTCGATTAAAGAGCCATTGTTGAAAACATATAATTTTAATTCATTTCCGTTCTCTTTTTGTGAAAGGATATAGAAATTATTATTTTCGGTAAAGCTAGCAGCGATTATCTCATTTTTAAACGGAATTTCGCTTTCAACGGTTTTGAAGCTTTTTTTGCTTAAGTCATATTCAATGCTTAATATTTTCTTGAAATCCTGAGAAGCCCAATATAAAAATGGATTTCCGCTTGTTCCAAAATTGTAACCAGCCAATATTTCGTAGTTTTTTGCCGGTCGCTTAATCGTTAAGCTATCAGAGAAAAATAATGCACTATTAAATTTAAGAAGATGGATTTGCTCTCTGTCGCATGCAAAAACAAAAACCTGATTATCTGCATTTACAGCGTTCAGAATCTGATGATAAGAAGAAGGGTTTTTTAATTCTAAAGGATGTGATACTAATTTTGTTTGCCCAAAAAAGACTGTAAAATTAAGTAGCAATAGTAATGTAAATATTTTTTTCATATCTAAAATCTGCACAAAAACAATACCAATCATCTTCAAAAAGAAAACCCTCCGATTTCGAAGGGCTTTATTATCAGGCGACTTTTTTTATCAAGTCAAACATCGGACATCGCGAACAGCGTTTGTCTTCTCGTTTTTTGTATTTTTCACAACATTTAGATTTACAGTTTTCTGCAATCTTAATGTTTTCCAGAAGTTTTTTCTTCTTCTTTTTTTTCTTTTTGTCCTTATCTTTTTCTTTCTTGCTCACTTTCAAAAGAATTTGAAACAAAGATAATTATTTTTATGTATTCTAAATAAACTTTAACTATTTAGGGTTCATAGCAATAGAACTCGTAACCGTTAACTGTTGAATATCGCGGTCAAACAGGTATAATCCACCTTTATCGTCACCAATTAAGTTAATTTTGTCTAAGATGTTTTTTGCCTGTGCTTCTTCTTCGATTTGTTCAGCAACATACCATTGAAGGAAATTGTGTGTAGCATAATCTTTTTCTGAAAGTGTAATGTGAACCAAATCGTTTATCGATTCAGACACAAAAATTTCATGTTTATACAATTCCTCAAACAATTCCCTAAACGTTCCAAAACTTGTCTTTGGCGCTTTCAGTTCCGTGATTTGTGCATGTCCGCCGCGCTCGTTTACAAATTTTACAAGTTTCAGCATGTGGGTTCTTTCTTCGTCAGACTGCGTATACATGAATCGCGCAATGCCTTCCAAACCGTGGATTTCTGCCCAACAAGCCATAGAAAGATAAATTTGTGAAGATTCGGCTTCAATTCTAATTTGAATATTTAAAGCCTTTTCAATGTTTTTTGATAGCATGGTAAAATGATTTTCGTAAAGTTACAAAAAATGTACTATTTGTTCATGTTTTCCTGAAAGCAATCCACAAACTGCCCAACATGCAAACCATCTGCTAAGCCATGATGTACATGAACCGACATTGACATTGTTCGGATTCCGGTGTCTGAAACCATCATTTTTCCAAACGAAATTTTAGGGCAACTATCTGGAAAACTGAAACTTCGCGCATGTGAAAGTGAAGTGAAATTCAGCCACGGAATTGCCGAAAAATGAATCAGGTTATCTTCGTCAAAATTTCGGGTAAAAAGTCCCGGTGTATTTTTCACACGTTCAATTTCAATCAAAGCGTTCTTCGTAAAAATCTCAAAATCATGGTGAAATTCAATCAGTGAAAATCCGAAAGATCCGTCTTCATGGCTAATTGTGGCCGACCCGTTAATCTGATCATAAACAAAAATCTGTTCACCGGAAATCCTGTATCTGAAAGTTTCAATCGAATTTACAGCAACTAACGTTTGATGTAAGTAATACAGAAAAAATGAAACATTACGGTTTTTAGCTTCTGCGTAAGCTTTCGTGCAATCAACAATTACCGTAGCTCCAAAAAAAGGTTCGTCAAATTTCCTGAAGAAATGAAAATGTTCTTTTCTCGGCCAAGTCTCAATATCTAAAAGTGTTTTCACTATTTAAAAAGGGATAAAACGTCAAAGATTTTTTCGAATTCCTTAAAATTTTCATGTTCAACCAAATGGTCAATTTTTTCATGTGCCCAAGTGGTATGAAACGGTATATGAATTGCATGTCCGCCAATTCCTAAAACCGGCAAAACATCTGATTTTAAAGAATTTCCAATCATTAAAAATTCTGATGGATGGATGTCGAGACGTTTCACTAAATCAATATAATCTTTTTCCTGCTTGTCAGACATCACTTCAATGTGATGAAAATATTTCCCTAGTCCCGAATTATGCAATTTCCTTCTTTGGTCAAGCAAATCGCCTTTTGTGGCAACAACGATTTTAAAATCAGGATGAAGCGTTTTCAATACTTCTTCAACACCGTCTAACAATTCGATCGGTTTTTCCAGAAGTTCTTTTCCATATTGAATTATTTTCTCAATAATTTCATTGCTTATCGTGTTGTTCGAAATTGTCAAAGCCGCTTCAATCATTGATAAAATATAACCTTTAATTCCGTAACCGTAAAGTTTTAAATTTGAAATTTCAGTTTTAAAAAGCTCCTGAGATAGCGTGTGATGCGACAAATACGGTGCTAATAAGGCGCAGAATTTCTCTTCCGTTTCCTGAAAATACGGTTCGTTTACCCAAAGAGTGTCGTCGGCATCGAAAGCGATTACTTTAATCTTTTCCATTTAATTTATCGTTTCACCGTTACTTACTTCTGCATCCGGATTTACAAAAACCAACTTTCCTTCAGCATTATTAGTCATCAAGATCATTCCCTGGCTTTCAACTCCACGTAAACTCCTCGGAGCTAAATTCACTAAAACCGTCACTTTTTTCCCGATAATTTCTTCAGGCGAGAAACTTTCGGCAATTCCTGAAACGATCGTACGAACGTCAATTCCAGTGTCAACTTTCAAAACCAAAAGCTTGTTCGCTTTCGGCATTTTTTCAGCTTCAATAATGGTTCCGACACGCAAATCCATTTTTGCGAAATCTTCAAATTGGATTAAATCTTTTTGTGCTTCCACTTTTTTATTTTCGTTTTTATTCGCTGTTTTTGTTGCTTCCAGTTTATCGATTTGCTTCTGAATTTCCTCGTCTTCGATTTTTGCAAAAAGCAATTCGGCAACACCAATTTGCGTTCCCGGAGAAAGGATTTGTTCAGCAGTTGCGACTTCATTCCAGTCGTTTACATCAGCCGGACTTGGGTGAACGCCAAGCATTTTTTTCAGCTTATCCGCTGTAAATGGTAAAAACGGCTCCGATAAAACTGCCAAAGCCGTTGCGATTTGCAAAGCGACATACATTTGTGTTTTAACGCGTTCCGGATTTTCCTTCATCAGTTTCCAAGGCTCTTCATCGGCAAGATATTTATTGCCAAGACGAGCCAGATTCATCAATTCCATCAACGCTTCGCGGAAACGGTAACGCTCAACCGAACTTGAAATTACCGCCGGATACGCTCGCATTTCAGTCAACGTCTGTACATCAACTTCTGAAAATTCATTCGGTTCAGGAACAATTCCTTCGTAGTATTTATTCGTAAGGACAACTACACGATTGATAAAATTCCCCAAAACGGCTACTAATTCGTTATTGTTTCTTGCCTGGAAATCTTTCCATGTAAAGTCATTATCTTTTGTTTCAGGCGCATTCGACGTTAACGCATATCGCAAAACATCCTGCTTATCCGGAAATTCTTCCAGGTATTCATGCAACCAAACCGCCCAGTTTTTTGAAGTCGAAAGCTTGTTTCCTTCAAGATTCAAAAACTCGTTCGCCGGAACATTTTCGGGTAAAATATAACTTCCTTCCGCTTTTAGCATCGCCGGGAAAATAATGCAATGAAAAACGATATTGTCTTTTCCGATGAAATGAACCAATTTCGTATCATCACTTTTCCAATATGGTTCCCAGTCTTTTCTTTCGCGAGCCGCCCATTCTTTCGTAGACGAAATGTAACCGATTGGCGCATCAAACCACACATATAATTTTTTTCCTTCGGCGCCTTCAACCGGAACATCAATTCCCCAATCAAGGTCGCGCGTCACGGCACGAGGTTTCAAACCGTCGTCCAACCACGATTTAACTTGTCCTAAAACGTTGGTTTTCCAGTCTTTTGCATGATCTTCCAAAATCCATTTCTGTAAAAAATCCTGATATTGATCCAAAGGCAAAAACCAGTGTTTTGTAGATTTCAATACTGGAACAGATCCTGTAATTGTCGATTTCGGATTAATCAAATCGGTTGCATTTAAAGTCGATCCGCATTTTTCGCACTGATCGCCATACGCTTCTTCATTGCCGCATTTCGGGCAGGTTCCCACTACGAAACGATCCGCCAAAAACTGATCGGCCTGCGCATCATATAACTGCTCGGTCACTTCTTCAATAAACTTTCCGTCATCATACAATTTCCTGAAAAATTCCGAAGCCGTATCGTGATGGATTTTCGACGATGTACGCGAATAATTGTCAAATGATATACCAAAATCAGCAAAAGATTTACGAATAATTGCGTCATATTTATCAATAACTTCCTGAGGCGTAATCCCTTCTTTCTTCGCTTTCATCGAAATTGCAACGCCGTGTTCATCGCTTCCGCAAATAAACGCAACATCCCTGTTTTGCTGTCTCAAATAGCGCGCATAAATATCAGAAGGCACATAAACACCCGCCAAATGCCCAATGTGAATCGGTCCGTTAGTATAGGGCAAAGCCGCCGTAATCGTATATCGTTTTGGATTTTGTAACATAAGTCAATTTAATTGACTGCAAAAATAAGCAATAGAATCGGGATTTTTATGGTTTTTATCAGGAGCTCAATCCCGCTATTCACTGCAATCTTTTTATTTTTAAAGAAAAAATAAAAAGGATTTCCACTTCTATCGGGGCTAGAACGTATTTTCACCGGAAAAGTGATTGCAAAAAGCAGGAAAATCTGCGAAAATCTGTTTGATCCGCATAATCCGCGTTCCAATAACTTCCTATATTTGTAATAAGAATCCAATTCAATGAAAAATCCAAAAATAATTTTCACCATTATCCTCGGGCTTTTCATTTTCCAAACACAAGCACAACGAAAAATGATCACACCCGAATTTCTGCAAAAAGGCGATACCGTCGGAATATTGGCAACCGCCAGAAAAATTGATTTGGTTACTTTGCAACCAGCGATTAAACTTCTTGAAAGTTGGGGATTGCATGTTGTTGTTGGAAAAACCATCGGGAAATCAGAAAACCAACTCGCTGGTGCCGATTGGCAGCGTGCCACCGACTTTCAGGAAATGCTCGACAACCCGAAAATCAAGGCAATCTGGGCAGCAAAAGGCGGTTACGGAACGGTTCGGATTATCGACAGAATCGATTTTACAAATTTCAAAAAAAAACCAAAATGGATTGCCGGTTTCAGCGATGTAACGGTTTTACACAGTCACATCAATAACATGAATATCGAAACATTACATTCGTTGATGGCGATCAGCGTTAAAACGGCAACTCCGCAAGCAATTGAAAGTTTCCGGAAATCACTGTTTGGAGAGAAAATAGAATATCATATTCCCAAACATTCCTACAACAAAAACGGAACTGCAAAAGGCGAAATCGTCGGTGGAAATCTATCGGTTTTATACAGCATCCTCGGGTCAAAATCGGAAGTGGATTATAAAGGGAAAATTCTTTTTATCGAAGATCTCGACGAATACCTGTATCATATCGACCGAATGATGATGAACCTGAAACGCAACGGTTATTTTGATGGATTGAAAGCATTGATTATTGGTGGAATGACGGAAATGAACGACAATGAAATTCCGTGGGGAAAAGACGGTTTGCAAATCATACAAGACGTTTTAAAGGATTATAATTTCCCGATAATTTACAATTTCCCAGCCGGACATATTAAAGACAATCGCGCAATAATCCTTGGGAAAACAATATCTATTGAAGTCACCGATAAAGAATCTATAGTTAAATTCGAATAACCAACCAATACACAAAACCCAGAACCTAAAACCCCACACTCAATAATGGCCGAACACAATGATTTAGGAAAATTTGGCGAAGAATTAGCTGTTGATTTTCTGCAGAAAAACGGCTATGAAATTCTGGAAACAAATTGGATTTTTCAAAAAGCCGAAATTGATATTATCGCCAAAAAAGAAAATATCTTGGCTGTTGTTGAAGTTAAAACCCGATCCAGTATTGATTTTGGATTGCCACAGGATTTTGTAAAACCAAAGAAAATCCAGCTTTTGGTTAAAGCAATCAATGAATATGTAATTTCAAATGACCTTGATGTGAATGTTCGCTTTGATATAATTGCGATTACATCATCTGTTCGAAACGCTGATTCTGCTGAAAATTCATCCGGAAAATTTACCCTTGAGCATTTGGAAGATGCTTTTTATCATTTTTAAAGCAAATTTTTTAACACTGATTACACCAATTTGCACAGATTTCGGAAGTTCGGTTACTGATTTTTGCATATTAAATTTTTAAGAAATCAATTTATTTGTTTCATTTGTAACAATTTGTTTTTTATTTGTATTTTTGATGCAACTACTAAACTACCTCTAAAAATGAAAACAATTTCTTCCGTAGTCGAAAACTACATTAAGACAAAACCATTTTTACTCAGCGCATTATCGCAGGGAATCATAAATCTTACATCGCTCTCGCGGAATATGCTTCCCGAATTGCAACAGGAATTAGGTAAAGATGTTAAACAAGGCGCGATTGTAATGGCTTTGAAACGGCTTTCAGAAGATCTGGATTTTCGACTAAATCATAAAATTGTAAAAGTCCTGAAAAACCTCGGTGAAATCACAGTTCGATCATCCTTAACCGATTTTACTTTTGCAGTTTCGGACACAATTTTGAACAAACAAGCCGAATTAATTTCTGAAATCAACACTTATTCTGATATTTTTTATACTTCTTCAAGAGGTGTTAGTGAAACTAATATAGTGGTGAGTGAAACCGTCGGGCATTTGGTTGACAAACACTTTTCGGGTGAAAAACTGTTGCATAAATTTGAAAATCTGGCTTCGATTACGATAAAACTTCCAAAAGATAACGTTTCGACTCCGGGCGTTTATTATTTCATTTTCCAGCGTTTGGCTTGGGAAGGAATAATTATTAACGAAGTAATCTCGACTTCATACGAATTTACCGTTTTAGTAAGCGATCAGGATGTTGATGTGGCATTTAAAGTCATAAAAGATTTAAAAACATTATGATGAAAAAGTCAATTACCTTTCTTTTTTTTCTTGTAAGCTTTAGCATTTTTTCGCAGGAGTATAGTTTTATACCCGAAGGATTTCAGTTTTTAAAAGTTCAGGAACTGAGTAAACTAAATAGAAAATTCAAAGTAATTTCCACTTTAAATTCAAATGGAGACAAGTTGACAGCCGAAGAAGTCGATTTAGCAAATAAAAGTTTTGATTACGAGCAACAACTGTTCACGAATGATGAAAGCATGATTATTGTTTATAAAAAACTTTCGAAAGAGGAGAAAAAAGCACGCGAAAAGAAATCAGATGATTATCTGAAAAATGCTAAAAAAGCACTCGATTCCCTTAATGGCTCTGTCGCTCCTGATTTTGATGTTACCGATATTCATGGAAATAAATTCAAACTGTCCGATTTAAAAGGAAAAGTAGTCGTACTCAATTTTTGGTTTCTGAAATGCGCTCCATGCATTAAGGAAATCCCGGAACTAAATAACGTTGCGCTCGAATTCAAGGACAAAGATGTTGTTTTTATTTCGTTTTCATTCGACGACAAGAAATTAATTGAGAAGTTTCTGGAAACAAAAAAAATGGAATATAACCCAGTTGCGAATTCATTGTCAGTTTCAAAATCCTATAATATAACCAGTTATCCGACAAATATTGTTATCGATCAAAACGGAATTGTAAGTTTCATCAAAATCGGATATACTGCGTCGGTACCTAAAAAGATCAAATCTCAAATAAATAAGCTGCTAAAACCTTAGATCATTTCAATTAATTCCAGCGCCCGACGAATTGATTTCACATTCTCAAAAGTTAGCAATAATCGCAGTCCGTTTGGTGTTTGCTTTTCCTTCATACGCGAAAGTGCCGGCTGTTTTTGTACAAACTGCAACACTTTATGAAACTGGCTTGATGTGTAATAATCCGATTGCTGGTCAGAAACGAAGTAGCAAATCATTTTGCCTTGCTTCATTATGAGTTTCTCGATTCCGAGTTTTGTTGCGATCCATTTGATACGAATGCTGTTCAGCAACGCCTTTGCTTGTTTTGGTAAAGGACCGAAACGATCGATAAGTTTAGCTTCGTATGCCGCCAAAACTTCTTCGTCTTTTATCAAGCTCAGTTCGTTATAAAGATTTAATCTTTCAGAAATATTGTTGATGTAATCGTCAGGAAATAACAATTCAAAATCCGTATCGATCTGAATATCTTTTACATACTCTTTTTCAGAATCTTTTTCTTCGTCGGCATACAACTCCTTAAACTCATTTTCCTTGAGTTCTTCAATCGCCTCGTTCATGATTTTTTGGTAGGTTTCAAAACCAATTTCATTGATAAACCCACTTTGTTCGCCACCTAATAAATCTCCGGCGCCGCGAATTTCCAAATCTTTCATCGCAATATTAAAGCCGCTGCCAAGTTCACTAAATTGTTCCAGGGCCTGAATTCGTTTTCGTGCATCGTCGGTCATTGCAGAATACGGCGGACAGATAAAATAGCAAAACGCCTTTTTATTGCTTCGTCCAACACGACCGCGCATTTGATGCAAGTCCGAAAGCCCGAAATTATTAGCATTATTGATAAAAATCGTATTCGCATTCGGAACGTCGAGTCCGCTTTCGATAATCGTTGTGGCAACCAAAACGTCGAATTCACCATTCATAAACGCAAGCATTAATTCTTCGAGTTTTTTCCCGTCCATTTGGCCGTGTCCGATTCCGACGCGCGCATTTGGAACCAAACGCTGAATCATTCCGGCAACTTCTTTGATGTTTTCAATTCGATTATTGATGAAAAAAACCTGGCCGTTTCGTTGGATTTCGTAGGAAACAGCGTCACGAATTAATTCTTCATTAAACCCGACAACGTTAGTTTCAATTGGATAACGATTTGGCGGCGGCGTCGTGATTACGGATAAATCGCGTGCAGCCATTAATGAAAATTGCAAGGTTCTCGGAATTGGCGTCGCTGTTAGTGTCAACGTATCAACATTTGCCGAAATCGTTTTGAGCTTGTCTTTTACGTTTACGCCAAATTTTTGCTCTTCATCAATAATCAATAATCCAAGATCTTTAAAGATTACATTTTTATTGACCAATTGATGCGTTCCAATTACAATATCGAGTCGACCATCAGCTAAATCTTTTAGGGTTTCAGTTTTTTGTTTCGCTGTACGGAAGCGATTCAGATATCCAATCGTAACCGGCATATCTTTTAAACGCTCAGAAAAAGTCCGGAAATGCTGATAAGCCAAAATCGTTGTCGGAACTAAAACAGCAACTTGTTTTCCGTTATCAACTGCTTTAAAAGCGGCACGAATCGCAACTTCCGTTTTCCCGAAACCAACGTCGCCACAAACCAAACGATCCATCGGACGCTCGCTTTCCATATCGTTTTTAACTTCCTGAGTTGACTTAGTTTGGTCGGGCGTATCTTCATAAATGAATGAGCTTTCGAGTTCTAGCTGAAGATAACTGTCTGGTTTGTATTGAAATCCTTTCTCCAGACGACGTTTTGCATAAAGCTGTATCAAGTTGAACGCAATATGTTTTACCCGCGCCTTAGTTTTTTGTTTTAAGACTTTCCACGCATTCGAACCAAGTTTGTAAATCTTTGGTGGCGCGCCGTCTTTTCCGTTGAATTTGGAGATTTTATGCAATGAATGAATCGAAACATATACAATGTCATTATCTGCATACACCAATTTTATTGCTTCCTGCGTTTTGCCTTCAACCTGGATTTTCTGCAATCCGCCAAATTTCCCGATTCCGTGATCGATATGCGTAACGTAATCGCCAACGGATAAAGTGGTGAGTTCTTTTAGCGTAATCGTTTGCTTTTTAGAATAGCCGTTTTTAATGCTGAATTTATGGTAGCGTTCAAAAATCTGGTGATCGGTATAACATGCAATCTGTAATTCGTCATCGATAAAACCCTGATATAATGGTAATGTAATGGCTTCGTATTGCTTTTTTATGTCCTCGGCATTGGCTTCGTCAAGTGTTTCAAAAATATCATGAAAGCGTTTTGCCTGTTGCTCATTTGAGCAAAAAAGGTAATTTTTTATACCGTTGAAATGATTATCGCTAAGATTATTCAACAGTAAATCAAATTGCTTATTGAACGATGGTTGCGGCTGAATATGGAATTCAAAAAGTTTTTCTGTTTTAAAAATAGCTTTCGATCCGATTTCAACGATTGTAAAATTCAGTGCCTTTTTACCGAAAGCACTTGCGTTTACGAACAATTTTTCGGGTTCAGAATGTTTTACTTCTTTTGATAATTTCTCAAAAGCATCACCGGCTTTTTCAAAAAGGCGATCTAGTTTTCCGAAAAGATTTTCAGTATTCTGAATGAAAATTATCGACTGTGGATTGATGTAATCCAGAAAACTTTCGCGATTTTCCTGAAAGAATTTGTTCTCGACATTTGGAATAATAGTGATTTTCTTCTGGCGTTCAATCGACAATTGCGTTTCTACATCGAAACTCCTGATACTGTCGACTTCATTTCCGAAAAACTCAATTCGGTACGGATTATCATTTGAAAACGAGAAAACATCAATTATTCCCCCACGAACCGAGAATTCTCCGGGTTCTGTAATAAAATCTACGCGCCGGAATTCATATTCAAACAAAACTTCATTTATAAAATCAATCGAAATTTTATCGCCAACGGCAACTTTCAATGTGTTTTTATCGAGTTCTTTTTTGGTAACGACTTTTTCAAAAATCGCTTCCGGATAGGTAACAATCAGCGATGGTTTTTTACGCGAATTGATTCGGTTTAAAACCTCTGCCCGAAGTAAAATATTGGCGTTGTCGGTATCTTCAATCTGATACGGATTTCGATAGGAACCCGGATAAAAAAGCACATCTTCATCATTGATCATCTGCTCCAGATCGTTCAGGTAATATGCGGCTTCTTCCTTGTCGTTTAGGATTAGTAAAAACGGTTCTTCCGATTTGGAAAAGAGTGATTTTACTACAAACGAAAGCGAAGAACCAACGAGTCCTTTTAACTGTATTTTCTGTTCACGAATCGAAATGCTGTCTGCGATTTTCGAGATTTTCGGTGAAGCATCATACTTTTGAAATAATGCCGATTTGCTCAATTTTCTGTAGTTATATTTTTGGAGTCGACTTTATGGCGCGTGATGTATCAAGCATTCTGATCATGTCAGATTCGCCTTCTTCCATCGGGATTTGCTCTTTTCTGACAATTTCTTCCATTTGCCGGCAAAGTGCGGCGAGCTCTGCATTGATTTCTGGAATTATCGGAACAATTTTTTCTGCCGGAATATCATCCAGATTCAAAAATAAATCCAGCGTGCGTACTTTAGAAGTAAGCGCCGAAATGCGGCTTTTGATTTCAGGAAGCGCAAATTTGGATGGAATTGTAGTATTCAAAACCGCTACTTTTTGCGACAGTGTTTTTGCTTTTTTTTGAAAGGCACCAATAGAGCTTTTTGGTTTTTGCTTTAATTCAGTCAAAAATAAACGCCATTCGGACCAGTTGTCTATTTGAGATTGTGTTAGTGGATTTAAAATTGGTTCAGAAAAATACCAGGATTTGTTAACTGTTGCAAAAACAGCTTCCTTTTTTTTGGCGTCTTTAACCTGTTCAGCTTGTCGCTTTGCGGTATCATCCTGGCAGGAAAAGGTGATAAACATCAGGAAAAAGAGGTAATGCGCTCTGATTTTCATTTGAAAAAATTTAGGCGTAAAGTTACTCTTTTTTGATTGATAGGATTGAAACTTAACAGGATTTTCACGAATGTAATTGCTTTTGTGGCGTTTCTGTTTTGGATGTAACTTTAAGCTGCTTTGTGAATTTTTGTTTTTTCGAAAACGTTATCTTTGTCGGATTAAACAACACTAAAATGAGTACCAAAATTTTGATAATAGGCGCTTGTGGCCAAATTGGAACCGAACTTACGCAAAGGCTAAGGGAAGTTCACGGAACTGAAAACGTAATTGCTTCCGATATTCGGAAACTCAATGTTGACGTGGTAAATTCAGGTCCGTTTGAAGTTGTAAACGCATTGGATTTTAACCAGATTGAGCATTTGGTTGAACAGCATAAAATCGAGGAAGTTTATTTGATGGCTGCATTACTTTCTGCTACAGCCGAGAAAAATCCGGCATTTGCATGGGATTTGAATATGAATTCGCTTTTCCATGTGTTGAATCTGGCGAAAGCAAAAAAGATAAAAAAGATTTTCTGGCCATCGAGCATTGCAGTTTTTGGTCCAACAACACCAAAAGAAAATACGCCGCAATATACCATTATGGAACCTTCAACCGTTTATGGAATCAGTAAACAATCTGGAGAAAGATGGTGCGAATATTACCACAATATTTACGGAGTTGACGTGCGAAGCATCCGTTATCCGGGATTAATCAGCTGGTCTTCGCCACCGGGCGGCGGAACAACAGATTATGCAGTTGATATTTATCACAAGGCATTATCCGATCAAAAATACGAATGTTTTTTATCTGAAGATACCAAAATGCCAATGATGTATATGGATGATGCCATTCGTGCGACACTTGCGATTATGGAAGCTCCGGCTGAAAAAATCAAGATACATTCGTCTTATAATTTAGCGGCGATGAGTTTTACACCAAAGGAAATCGCAGCGGAAATCAAGAAGCATATTCCGGAATTTACGATTACATACAAACCTGATTTTCGCCAGAAGATCGCTGATAGCTGGCCGGCAAGTATTGATGACAATTCAGCGAGGGAAGATTGGGGCTGGAAGAATGAATTCGATTTAGAAACAATGACAAAAGACATGTTGAAACACTTATCTAAATAATTCAGCAAAAATTAAAAACCGCGGATTAGTTATTATTCGTGGTTTTTTTATGCTATTATTTTTTCAATTTTGAAAGAATTGTATCGTCAAAAGCGGATTTTAGTTTTGTGACTTCTTCAACATTGTCATTCGGAATGGTCATTGAAAGTACATAATGTGCGATTTTCCATTCGCCGTTTTCCTTTTTCATTACGCCCGAACCGCGGCAGATTTTCATTTGAGTATCAAGTAATTCATCAAACCAAGCGGTTTTAAAATCTGGGCTTAGATAAATGTTTCTTTCGACGGAAGTAAAATTCCAAGCCTTTCCTTTATCGAAATATGGTTTTGAAAATGCTTTGAAAGCTTCTTTGTTCCAATTTTCAGTTGGATCTGTTCCGATGAAAATCGCATCATCAGTCATTAAATTAAAATAGGAATCAAAATTTACCGTTGCTGCAGCTTTATGCCAATTGTCTAAAACAATATTGATCTTTGAAGTATCGGAAGCTTTTTGTTCAAATGGCGTATAGGTTTTGCAGGAAACAAGAAACAAGGTTACCAGGAAAAATGCAGTTTTTTTCATTTGAAATTTTTTCATCTAAAATACACAAATAAATCATTTGTGGGATTATTTAGCTAAATCCATAATTCCCATTGGGACTTGCTTATGCGGATCTAGACTTTCATCATGTTGTGAAAGGTCAAGCCCAATAGTTTCAGATTGCTCAGAAACACGTAATGGAATGATTGCATTAGTAACTTTGAATAAGAGAAGTGCTCCAAAAAATGTAAATCCGGAAACCAATAACAATGCCATCATGTGGTGTAAAAACACATTAAACCCGCCGTGTAGCAAACTTGCATTTTCGCCGTGAGCAAAAACAGCGGTTAAGATCATTCCCATGATTCCGCCGATTCCGTGACAGGCAAAAACATCCAAAGTGTCGTCAATTTTTTTCATAACCGACCAGTTAATCATTACGTTTGAAACCAACGCCGTGCTGAATCCGAAAAATATACTTTCAGGGACAGAAATAAATCCGGCCGCCGGTGTAATGGCAACCAATCCAACAACAGCTCCGATGCAAGCGCCTAATGCGGAAACTTTTCTTCCATTAATCCTGTCGAAGAAAATCCATGTCATCATTGCGGCCGCTGAAGCAGTAATTGTAGTGGCGAAAGCCATAACTGCTGTTCCGTTTGCTGCCAAAGCTGATCCGGCGTTAAATCCGAACCAGCCAAACCAAAGCATTCCGGTGCCCAAAAGCACAAATGGAATATTAGTTGGAATGTGATTACTGTCTTTTCTTTTTCCTAAAACCAGAACTCCGGCAAGAGCTGCGAAACCTGCGCTCATGTGAACAACTGTTCCGCCAGCGAAATCTTTAACACCGAAATAAGTAGCCAAAAGTCCGGTTGGATGCCAAACCATGTGGCAAAGCGGCGCATATATCAATAAGGTAAAAAGGCAAATGAATAATAAATAGGAGATGAATCGTACGCGCTCAGCGAATGAGCCTGTGATAATTGCCGGTGTAATAACGGCGAATTTCATTTGAAACAAAGCAAAAAGCATAAATGGGATTGTTGTTGCCATTTTTGTATGAGGAAGAACGCCAACATGATCTAAAAACGGGTATGAAAACGGGTTTCCCACAACGCTGTAAAATGTTCCATTTACCGTAAAGCCAATCGGATCGCCAAAAGCCAGGCTAAAAGCAACAATTACCCAAAGCAAACTTACAACGCCAAGGCATACAAAACTTTGAAGCATTGTAGAAATAATGTTTTTCTTGCCAACCATTCCGCCATAAAAAAATGATAATCCGGGAGTCATTAGTAAGACTAGGCAAGATGCGGTTAAAAGCCAGGCAACATCAGATGGAACAATTTGATCAGAAGTTCCGAATTGCGAAAGAATCTCTGTTGTTTCAATCGCAGTTGGCCAAAAAAGTCCGGCAATTGAAACAATGCTAATGATGACAAATGAGGTGATCCAGCGTTTTTCGATTTTCATTTTATGATATTTTATTTGTACCCTATTTTTTAAAGGGTAAAAATATAAAATATTTCACATAAAATAAATTTAACCCATAAATTTAAAGGGTTGTTTTTTAAAATAGAATAAAAATAGTAGTTCTTAAGGGCTAACCTTTGATTTTTTGCAATGAAGTTTTTATTCCTTTTATTAAAGAAGAACTGAAACCTTGATGCTCCATTTCATTTAACCCTACAATTGTACAACCTTGTGGAGTTGTAACGCGGTCAATCAATTGTTCGGGATGAACGTTTTCTTCCAAAAGCATTTGTGCTGCGCCTTTTACGGTTTGTGCTGCGATTGCCAGGGCAGTTTGCGAATCAAATCCAATTTCGATACCGGCTTGCATGGATGCACGAATATATCGTAAGGCATAAGCTGTTCCGCAAGCACCGAGAACAGTAGCGGCATCCATGAGTTTTTCATCGATTACAGGAACAGTTCCCAAATCCTGAAATAACGCAATGACTTTTTCTGCTGATGACTTATCTTTTTCCGCGAAAGCGATACAACTTGCAGAAGCTCCAAACTGAACTGCAATATTCGGCATGATCCGGACAATCGGGTGCGCATTAGTCAGTTGCCGCAAGTCTTCAATTGTAACGCCGCTAATGGCAGAGACAATAATTTTATTTTTGATTATTGGAGTAATTTCTTTTAATACCGTTTCAACCTGATATGGTTTTACAGTCAGGATTATAATATCGGCATCTTGGATTTTATACGTATTATCAGAAGAAATTGTAATTCCTTTATTTTCAAGATGTTTTATGGCATCGCTGTTTCGACGCGTAACAGTCACTTCCGAATTTTTCGAATAACCTGCCAAGCCCAGCGCAATAGCAACGCCAAGGTTTCCGCCTCCAATAATATGTATTTTCATGATGGTAAATTAAAAACCTAAAATCAGTTTTGCAATTGAAAAGTAAATGAGGATACCGCAAATGTCATTACTTGTTGTAATAAACGGACCGGTTGCCAACGCGGGATCAATTCCGAATTTATTAAGCATTAACGGAATAAATGTCCCGATAAGAGAAGCGATTACAATTACCGATAACAACGAAACGGTAACGGTTATTCCGAGTTGGTAACCGACGCCGAGTAATAAATGACTTCCGATTAAAAGAATTGCGCCCAGAATTACACCATTTAGCAAGCTAAGACTGACTTCTTTTACCAAGCGGTTCCAAAGAGAGCCGGTTATTGTATCATTTGCTAAACCCTGAACGATGATAGCTGAAGATTGTACGCCGACATTTCCTGCCATCGCAGCAATTAATGGTGTAAAGAAAAATAATTCCCTGTGAAATTCCATTGCTGTTTGAAATCCTTCCAATAATGTAACGCTGATAAATCCTCCTAAAAGCGCTAAAACCAACCAAGGCAAACGTGCTTTTGTAAGTTCGATAATACTATCGTCGGCTTCAACGTCATGTGAGATACCGGCCGCAAGTTGGTAATCTTTGTCGGCTTCGTCCTTGATTACGTCAACGATATCATCAATGGTGATTCTTCCGACGAGCCGCCCGATTTCATCAACTACAGGAACAGCTTCCAAATCGTATTTTTGCATCATTCTCGCTACTTCAACATCTTCGGCATCGACTTTAACAGAATTCAGTTTTTTGATATAAACATCACTGATTGGCATTCTGGTGGAAGTTGTCAATAAATCTTTCAGAGACAACCGGCCTTTTAATCGGTCCTCGTCGTCAACAACATAAATCGAGTGTACGCGTGAAATATTTTCTGCTTGGATGCGCATTTCTTTAACACAGGTTAAAACGCTCCAGTTTTCATTGACTTTTACCAATTCTTTGTGCATGATTCCGCCGGCAGTGTGCTCATCATAGCGCAATAATTCAACAATATCTTTTGCGTGTTCAACATCCTGAAGCTCAGAAATTACCTCTTCCTTCCTGTCTTTGGAAAGTTCGGCGATAATGTCGGCAGCATCATTGGTTTCTAATTCGTCAAGCTCTTCTGCGATTTCTTTTGGAGATAATCTTTTTAAGATGTTTTCTCGTAAATCGTCTTCAAGTTCAAGTAGGATTTCAGCAGTTTTTTCACTGTCGAGAACCTTAAAAATATAAGTTGCTTCTTCAAAATTAAGTTCATCAAGAATCTCGGCGATATCAGCATGGTGCAGATCATTCAGCAAAAGTTCAAGCTGCTGATCATTTTTATGGGCGATAAGTTCTTCCAGTTGCTGGATGAGATCCTTGCTGATTTTAAATTCCATCGGCTTCTATTTTTTGTGTAAGTCCAATAAATTCCGTTACTGATAATTGTTCCGGGCGGAGGTCAAAGATAGTATCTTCCCTCAAATTATCCGACAAATTTAAAGTTTTTAAACTGTTACGCAGGGTTTTTCGGCGTTGCTGAAAGGCCGTTTTTACAACAGTAAAAAATAATTTTTCACTGCAAGGCAAGGTGAAATCTTCCTTTCTACGCAAACGCAATACACCAGACTTTACTTTTGGCGGTGGAATAAAAACTGTTTCGTCAACGGTAAATAAATATTCGGCATCGTAAAATGCCTGCGCTAATACTGATAAAATTCCGTAAGCTTTCGTGCCTTTTTTCTCACAAATTCGTTCGGCAACTTCCTTTTGGAACATGCCTGAAAATTCCGGAATCTGCTTGCGCATTTCGAGAGCTTTGAATACTATTTGCGTTGAAATATTGTAAGGAAAATTCCCGATAATGGCGAATTGCCTGCCTTCAAAAATTTCATTGATGTTATATTTCAGGAAATCTTTCGAGATAATGCGGTTTTTGAGTTTAGGATAATTCTCATCAAGATACGTCACGGATTCAGTGTCGATTTCAATTACATATGTAGTTGTGTCTTTTGCAAGAAGATATTTTGTTAAAACTCCCATTCCCGGGCCAATTTCAAGAATGTCATTATACCCTTTCAGGCTCAAAGTATCGGCAATCGCTTCGGCAATGCTTTCGTCTTTTAGGAAATGTTGTCCGAGATGTTTTTTTGCTTTTACTTTTTCCATTTTTAGGTTGGGATTATTTCTTGTAACCAATTTTTGTTCTTTTAGTTGAATTCTCTTTTTTATCAGCTAATTCATCGAGATATTGAAAAACAAGTTCAATGTTTTTTCCTTGGTTTTCGATCTTCTTTTTTATTTTTTCTACATCGATTTGAATTTCAGTTGTGTCCAAAAGCATTTGCCTTGCTTTGGTAAATATTCTCATAATTTGAATATTCGTCTGGAGCGCTTTTTCGCTGTTAATTACGCTTGATAACATTAGAACGCCATGCTCTGTAAACACCATTGGGCATAACGCAATCCCATTCGGTCTGAATTGGAGGACGCATATTGCGACCTCCAATTATTAAATTCATCAGAATTTAATTCAAACATAAAATCTGATGGGAATCGATTTAAATTTCTTTTTACAGCTTCTTTCAAACGCTTGGTTTCAACTCCATATAAAAGAGCTAAATCCCTGTCAATCATAACTTTTTGATTTCGGATATAATAAATTTTATCCACCACGGATTCATCCGAAATTACTGATTTTTCTTGGCTCATACTGAATTATTTTGGCTTGTATATATATTCCGAAAATGGAAAACCGCAAATTGCGTCCTACATTTTATATTCTGCAATTACTTGCAATTCTGTCCTGTGTAACAACATGTTATCTCCAAACATAGTAATTCCTTCTTCTCGCAAACGCGGTGCGTCTTCTAAATAATAACGTTGTAAAGTAGCATCGCTGTCGGTAATGTATTGTGTAGAATACGTTACTCCGCCCATTTCTTCTTCAACTAAAACTTTTGTAAATCGGGCTGAAGTAAATTTTCCGGTTGCCATTACTTCTGGGATGTGTTTTTCCTGCATCCATTTCAGCCATTGCTCGTGAACAGATTCGTCAATGTTTACGGTTACATTATAAATTATCATTGTATTGGATTTTAGATTGGAAATTTCTAAATATTACTGTCACCTCTAAGTTGCCTAAACTTCTTTCGCGAGTCAATAAAATAAATACTGTCCTGATGATTAAAGAGCACTTTTTCATAAAGTGATTTTGCCTTTTCGGGATCTTTTAATTGCATGTTGTAGATTTCTGCTGAAAAATAAAGCGCCTCGTCAATATAAATTCCCTGTGAAAATTTGTCGATAATGGTTTGATATTCAGAAAGTGCAGCAGTAAAATTTCCTTGCTTCTCATATATTTTTCCAAGTCGTAATGTTGTAATATCCTGAATTTCCTCAGTTTTATGATTTTTGATAATTGAAAGAAATTCCGCCAGCGCATCCTGATTTTTATTTTGGTATAAAAGATAATCGGCGCGTGCAAATTTCTTAAGATCCGTTTGCGTTGAATCGGAAACCGTATTATCACTAATCAGCAAAAAATACTCGAGCGCATCATTCGCAATAAGCTGTGTTGAAGCTGATTTGAGCTCTTTGAATTGCTTTTGTGCCCAGTCAAAATCGCCTTTAAAATAACTTGTTTTTGCGGCCTTAAGGCTTGCTTCATGTCCAACGGCGTCATTTTTTAGATCTTCTTCAATCTGGGAATAATAGATCAATGCCTGATTGAATTTTTCTTCGAATAGCAAAATATCAGCAAGTTCCATTTTTACATCGGCGACTTCATATTTGCTTAAAGGCAGATTTAATGCGGTTTTCAAAATTGTTTTTCCAAGCTCTGGATTGTTGAGGTTGAATGTTACGAAATGCGCCTGCAACGTTTGCAACGGAAGCGAATACGGACTAATTCCAAACTGTTTTAACAGCAAGTCGAGTTCGGTACTAATCGCCGGAAAATCTTTTTCAGTCCCTTTCTTGATTTTCATCGAGGTCAAAAAAGCGTGTGCCTGGATTTGTAATTCTGTGTCTTGCGTATTTTCCAGAACAAATGAAAAAATCTCGCGAGCGGTTTCTTCATCGCTTTCTTCCATCGCCAGTTCAGCAAGATTTACAATATTCGAAAAGGTTTCAGGATCACGTTTGTAAATTGCTTTTTCCTGGATAAATGCTTTTCCGTATTCTTTCTGCTGTACATAAAACCAGCTCAAGTATTGATTCCAAAATACATCCTGATTTTTCTGCGCACGAACTAATAATGCTTTTTTAAGTAATGAATTGAATGTTTGCTCACCTTCTTCCTCAGTCATAAAACGAGAAAGCTGGTTTTGGATCATAATAGATGTTTGCGGATTTTTGTAGGCTTCATCCAGAAATTTCTCAATCATCAAATCCGTATTTCCTAATTGCCCATAAATCACGGCAATCGGATAATTAAAATTGAATTTTGGTTCAAGGTTTGTGCCTAACTGATACGCTTTCAAAGCATAGTCAAGCAAAACTTTTTTCTCAAAAGCATTGGCAACAGTATAAACATTTGACGGATTTTCATTGATTTTTCCGATTGCCTGTTCGTAATATCTTTTGGCTTCGGATTCTTTTTTCTGCAATTGGTAATTATAGCCAATCTCAACCAGAAGGTTTGCTTGCTTGTACTTTTCAAAACGTGCAATTAAGTTTTTTTCGGCTTTGTCAAATTGCGACAATTGCTGGTAGGATTCAATAACCCGCTGAAAATAAATTCCGTTAGACGATTGGGTTTTGAGTAATTCCTCGTATCCCAGAAGCGCTTTTTCGAAATCCCCTTTTTCAAAATAATGCTGCGCCAGTTGTTCGTTTTGAGCGAAAACTGTTGCCGAGAAAAGCAAGATGATATAAAGATGGATTTTTTTCATTTTCAGATACTAATACAAGGCACTAATATAACAATAAGTTTCACGAATTAGTATCCGATTGTACTAAACTATTGTTAATCAATAATGTCAAATCCTGTGTAACGGCGCAACACTTCCGGAATTAAAATTCCATCTGGAGTTTGATAGTTCTCAAGAATTCCGGCCAAAACGCGGGGCAATGCCAATGAGCTTCCGTTAAGCGTATGAACCAATTGGTTTTTTCCGTCTTTATCGCGGAAACGGCATTTTAGGCGATTGGATTGAAATGTCTCGAAATTTGATACAGAACTGATTTCCAACCAACGATCCTGAGCTGTTGAAAATACTTCAAAATCATAGGTCATTGATGATGCAAATCCCATGTCGCCGCCGCAAAGACGTAAAATACGATACGGTAATTTTAATTCCTGAAGCAGGTTTTTTACATGTTCAACCATTCCTTCAAGTGCTTCGTATGATTTATCCGGATGCTCGATTCGGACAATTTCGACTTTGTCAAATTGGTGCAAGCGATTCAATCCGCGAACGTGAGCGCCCCAAGAGCCTGCTTCACGACGGAAACAAGGCGTATAACCCGTACATAAAACCGGCAAATCGCTTTCTTTTAAGATTACATCCCGAAAAATGTTCGTAACCGGAACTTCGGCAGTTGGAATCAGATATAAATTATCCTGCGCGTCATGGTACATTTGGCCTTCTTTATCCGGCAATTGTCCGGTTCCGTAAGCAGAAGCTTCATTCACCATGTGAGGAACCTGATATTCCTGATATCCGGCGTCGGTATTTTTATCAAGGAAATAAGAAATTAAGGCGCGTTGTAATTTTGCACCTTTTCCTTTGTAAACAGGAAATCCCGGAGCCGTTATTTTTGTCCCTAATTCAAAATCAACTATGTCATATTTCTTGATTAATTCCCAATGCGGAAGCGCGCCTTCATGCAAAACCGGAATATCGCCTTCCTGAAAGATAGTAAGATTATCGTCAGCCGATTTCCCTTCCGGAACTAAATCCGCAGGAAGATTGGGAAGTAAATATAATTTTTGGGTAAGTTCTGTTGAAAAAACATCTAGTTTTTCAGACAGTTCTTTGCTTTTTTCTTTGAGAGAAACCGTTTTTTCCTTTAAAATGGCAGCTTTTGATTTTTCGCCATTCTTCATCAAATCGCCAATATCTTTTGATAATTTGTTGGATTCAGCAAGCGTATTATCAAGTTCAACTTGTGTGCTTCTTCTGTTTTCGTCAAGCTTTACGACATCGCTAACGATTGAAGTCGCATCGAAATTCCTTTTTGATAGCGCTTTGATTACTTTTTCCTGATTATCTCTGATATATGCGGTCTGTAACATGATTTGATTTGTTTTTACGAAAAATTTCCAGTATTCAAGGCAGCAAATTTAATGAAATGTTTTGAATCTAAACGGTTCGGCAACAGAAATACGGTTTCGGAAATGATTCTTATTGCTCGGTTCTAAAACTATGCTTGATTTTGAAATCGCTATTTTTAGTATATTTGGAAAAAATTAGTGCATATAATGAAAAAGATATACATTTTACTGCTGTTATTAGCTGTAAATCTGTCGAATGCCCAAAATCAGGAAGAAGTAAATGGAATAGCAGAATCTGAAATGAAGGCCGCCTCAAGGGTAATTAATTTTGTAACAAATCCAAATACAGCGAATTACGATATTACGTATCAAAAACTAGAATTTACGGTAAACCCAGCAGTATATTTCATAACCGGAAAAGTCAGCAGTACTTTTACAGCATTGGCACCAATGACTACGGTAACATTTGATTTGACCAACGAATTAACGGTAAGTTCAGTAACAAAAAACAATGTGCCGTTGACATTCGTTCAAAATGCAGATGATGAACTTGTAATTACGTTACCTGGCGGATTGGCTACAGGTTCTTCTGCGACGGTTGTAATTAATTATTCTGGCCAACCTTCGGAAAGTGAGAGTGCTTTTACTATTGATACTCATTCGGGAACACCAATACTATGGACGCTTTCAGAACCTTATGGAGCGCGAGATTGGTGGCCTTGCAAACAGGATTTGAATGATAAAGTTAACAGTATCGACGTTTACATTACCGCGCCATCTCAATATGTCAGTGTTGCCAATGGAATCCAAGTTACAGAAATGATAAATGGCGCTTTAAAAACGACTCATTTTCATCACGGATATCCGATTCCGGCATATTTGATTGCGATCGCGGTTACAAATTACAGTATTTATACGCAGACTGCGGGAACGGCACCAAACCAATTTCCAATTGTAAATTATCTTTATCCTGAAAGTCTGGCGGCAAACATGAATAATCTGGCGAAAACAGTTCCTATCATGAATTTATTCGAACAGCTTTTCGAAACATATCCTTTTGCCAACGAAAAATACGGACACGCACAATTTGAATGGGGCGGCGGAATGGAGCATACAACAGTTTCTTTTATGGAGAACTTTAGTCGTGGACTCATTGCACACGAATTAGGACATCAGTGGTTTGGAGATAAAATTACCTGCGGATCATGGAATGATATTTGGCTCAACGAAGGCTTCGCGACTTATCTTGCGTCATTAGTAATCGAAAACTTAGACGGTCAAGTTGCTTTTACAGCGGATAAGAATGGCATGATAAATTCAATTACATCTCAACCTGCAGGCGCACTTTATCTGACAGATTCAGAAACCACAAACGTAAACCGGATATTTAGCAGTAGGCTTAGTTACAATAAAGGCGCAATGGTGCTGAATATGCTACGGTTTAAAATGGGTGATGCGATGTTTTTTCAAGCGCTAAAAAATTATTTAGCTGATCCGGCACTTGCTTATGGTTATGCGAAAACACCAGATCTACAAGCGCATTTAGAAGCTGTATATGGACAAAATTTAGCCGAGTTTTTTAACGATTGGATTTATAAGCAAGGTTTTCCGTCTTATGCAATTACAGCACAGAATTTTGGTTCCGGACAAGTAAAATTCGTTATAAATCAAACTCAGTCACATCCATCGGTGAACTTTTTTGAAATGCCGGTTCCTGTAAGAGTTACAGGAGCAGGAGGTCAGTTCAAAGATTTTATATTGCATAATATTACAAATGGTCAAACTTTTACTGAAAGCGTACCTTTTGTAGTAACCGGGGTTTTATTTGACCCGAAAAAGGAATTGATTTCAAGTAATAATTCTGTTGTTTTAGGATTGGATAACTTTGAGCTGGAAGCACTTTCATTATACCCGAATCCGACATCAAGTGAGATATATCTAAAGCTTCCATCCAGCGTAATTGTCGAAAAAACAACGTTTTTTAATATGCTCGGGCAAAAAATAAGAGAAACAAATTCTGAAACCAACTGGAATGTAAACGATCTTTCTGCTGGCGTTTATCTGATAGAAGTGAATACGAATTTCGGAAGCAAGCAAATGCGATTTATCAAAAAGTAATAGAAGTTAGTTTGTAACCTGAGAAACGGCCTTGACTTTCGTAACCATAAAAGCGATCAGAAACCCGAAAATCCCAATGAAAGCAAAGGAGAATTTCAAGCTAAACAAGGCTGCGATATAGCCAATAACCGGCGGACCCATTAAAAATCCAAGGAAACTAACGCTGGAAACAATCGTTAAAGCTTCGCCGGGCGGAACGGTTGGATTTTTACCTGCGAGACTGTAAACTGTCGGTACAATTGTTGAAACTCCAAGTCCAACTAGCATGAATGCCAATGTACACGGGATGATATAAGGAAAAAATACAGAAATAAACAATCCGGTAGAAATCATCACGCCACTAATTTGAAGCACTTTTTTTCTTCCGAATTTACTTACCAATCCATCGCCTAAAAACCGACCGCTTGCCATCATAATCATGAATGAAGCATATCCGAGCGCAACGAGCGATTTTGGTGCTTTTACGACTTCTTTAAAATAAACGCCGCTCCAGTCAAACATAACGCCTTCGCTTGCCATGCAACAAAACCCGATTACGCCAAGCCAAATCAGAGCACTGTCTGGTTTTGAAAATAATTTATTGGAATTGGGCTTGATTTTATCCTTTACACGGATTAAAAACCGATAATTAAAAACCATCAGCAAAATCACGATTACGCCAATAATGAGGAAATGTGTATAAGGCGAAAGCTCGAAAGCCATCATTCCCAGGCCAATGAGTGCGCCGCTAAATCCGGCAAAACTCCACGTTCCGTGAAATGTTCCCATGATGTTTTTCTTAAACAAAACTTCAGTATAAACGCCTTGCGTATTTACAGCAATATTGGCTAGATTTCCTGCGAATCCAAAGCAAAATAAGCCTAATGCAAGCTGCCAGGAATTTTCGGCAAGACCTAAATTCGTCAAGCTGAAAACGTAAAAAAACAACGAAACCAAAAGGATTCTATAACTGCTGAACTTTGTAACCAATTTACCGGAAAACGGCATAATTACCAATTGTCCCAGCGGAAGCGCGAATAACAACGTTCCGAGTTCGCCTTCGCTTAACTGCAGCGCGGTTTTGATATCCGGAATTCTGCTTGCCCAACTCGCAAATGTTAGTCCCTTTGCGCAGTAGAACATAGCTACGGCAAATCGCACACGTTTTAAATAGGAAGCTTTCGCATGTTTAAAATGTTGCCGCCGCGTGCCTTTTGGAGGTTTGAATTTTGATATGAAACTTAGATCGATCAAAAACTATTCTTTATAAAATCCAACAAGCATCATGAATTTTTCATACGCTTAAATACGTGGCAAATGTCCGACATTTTGAACTTATGCCAAACTCATTTCTTTATTTTTATTGCTTTTTTACCAAGCGCTCGCAGCCGTCAAATATTTGAGCGCATTTGCATCAAGATCCAATTCAGGCGACTGAATGATACTATCGAGTTGCTTTAAATTCGTCGCGCTCACAATTGGTGCAGTAACCGACGGACGCTGAATTAACCACGCAAGTGAAACTGCCGCCGGAGTCGAATTGTAATCAGCGGCAACTTTATCCAAAGCATCAAGGATTTTCATTCCGCGTTCGTTGAAGTATTTCTCCATTCCGCCGCCACGCGCGCTTTTGCCTAAATCATCTTTTGTGCGATATTTCCCGGTAAGAAATCCGCTTTCAAGCGAATAATAAGTGATTACGCCAAGATTATTTCCAAGGCAAACTGGTTCGATTCCGTTTTCAAAAGATTCCCGTTCGTATAAATTATAATGCGGCTGAAACGTTTCGTATACCGGAAGTCCATGCTCACGACTTACAGCAAGCGATTCTTTTAATCGTTCGGCTGACATATTCGAGGCGCCGATCCAGCGGATTTTCCCTTCCTTTATCAATTGATCGTATGCTTCGAGCGTTTCCTGAACCGGAGTCGATTCGTCGTCAAAATGGGTTTGGTATAAATCGAGGTAATCGGTTTGAAGTCTTTTCAATGAAGCCTCAACAGCTTTTAGAATGTAGTCTTTTTTTAGTGTTTTCCCGAAACCCATGTCGCTTCCGACTTTTGTGGTAAGAATGATGTTTTGGCGGTTTTTCTTTTCTTTCATCCATTTTCCGATGATTTTTTCGGATTCGCCGCCTTCGTTTCCTGAAACCCAACGCGAATACACATCGGCGGTATCAATAAAATTAAATCCGGCATTTGCAAATCCGTTTAATAATTCGAAAGATGTTTTTTGATCAATCGTCCAGCCAAAAACGTTTCCTCCAAAAGTAACCGGATAGACTTGTAAGTCGGTATTTCCTAACTGTCTTGTTTCCATAAATTAAAATTCGATAACTTGTTTGTTATTGCTGCTTTGCTGCGCTGCTTCGATGATCCGCATGACATTTATGCCGTCTTCTGCCGAAACTGGCTCAGGTTTGTCGTTTGCGATGGAATCGTATAATCCGTCGAAGAAATCCATATAATTGCCGTCAAGAGTTGTTAACGTTTCTCGGATGGAAGTGACTTTTGTCATCGTATTTAAAATTCCTTGCTTGTCTTTTGGCTCAATTCCCCATTCTTTTGAATCGGGTTTTTTGCCGAGTTTGAGTTCATCTTCCTGAATATCGCCGCGTTGTTTTATAAAAGAACCTTTTTTCCCGTGTAAAATATAAGACGGAATCATTTCACGCACAAAAAAACTGGCTTTCAAACGAACTCGGAAAGTTGGATAATACAGCAGAATATCGAAATAATCATCAACAACCGAGTGATCCCGCGTAATTCTGACATCTGCGAAAAGCGTATCAGGAAAACCGAACAAATGCAATGCCTGATCGATAATATGCGGTCCTAAATCCTTTAGGATTCCGGCTCCGGGATTAGCGGTTTCTTTGTGGTTTTTCGGACTTAAATAGGGATTATATCTATCGAAATGAATTTCAGCTTCGACCAAATCGCCGAGAATATTTTTAGAGAAGATGTTTTTTACCGTTTTAAAATCGCTGTCCCAACGCCGGTTTTGGAAAACAGAAAGTTTCAATCCTTTAGATTTCGCGAGTTTATGGAGTTCTTCTGCTTCAGAAACAGTTGTGGTGAATGCTTTTTCTACGACGACGTGTTTTTTGGAAAGCAATGCTTTTTTTGCATATTCGAAATGGGTTTCAACAGGCGTATTGACAATTACCAGATCAATATCATCTTTTAATACTTCATCAAAAGAAGCGTAACTTTTAGTGTTTGGGTAATCCTGCTGGATCAGTTTCTTGCTTCTTTCCCACGAGCCAACAAGCTCGAATTTAGGATTTGCATGAAGAAACGGTGCATGGAAAACTTTTCCTGACATGCCATATGAAAGCAATGCTGTTTTAATTTTTTCCATTGTTTTTTGTTTTGGATAGTAAATTTACCTCAATTCAGGGACATAAAAATTGAACTTCGGATAATTAACAAACATTTAAAAGTCGCTGAAATTTTATACTGTTAATTATAAACAGAAAACCTTACTTTTGTCAGCACATTTAGAAAACGAAATATAAGAAATGGAAATAGTTATCAAGTTGTCTCAGTTTTTACTGAGCTTATCTTTACTTATCATATTGCACGAATTGGGGCATTTTATTCCCGCAAAACTATTCAAAACAAGAGTCGAAAAATTTTACCTGTTTTTTGACGTAAAATTCTCCCTTCTTAAGAAGAAAATCGGCGAAACTGAATACGGAATCGGATGGCTTCCGCTAGGAGGTTATGTGAAAATTTCCGGAATGATAGACGAAAGCATGGATACTGAAGCTATGGCTTTGCCTCCGCAACCGTGGGAATTCCGTTCAAAACCGGCATGGCAGCGTTTGATCATTATGCTTGGCGGCGTTACCGTAAATTTTATTTTGGCGTTTATTATCTATATCGGAATGGCGTTCGTGTATGGCGATTTGTACATTTCTAATTCGGAAGTAAAAGACGGAGTTTGGATTTTGAATCCGGTTGTAGAAAAAGCAGGCTTGAAAACCGGTGATAAAATTATAGCAGTTGATGGCGTACAAGCAGATAAATTCCACGATTTAAATGAAAAATTGCTTCTTGGAAAAGAGATTGATATTGAGAGAAACGGCGTTCAGCAAAAAATCAATCTTCCGGTAAACTTTATTGATCAATTGATGAAAGGAGAAAAAGTTTCTGTTGTTGAACTTCGTATTCCTTTTGTAGTAACCGGATTAGAAGAGACTTCAGCTAATAAAGATGTCGTAAAGCCGAAAGACAGAATAGTAAGTTTTAACGGAAAACCAGTGCGTTTTGCAGACGAGGTTCTATCGCAAGTCAATAATCTCAAAGGACAAACCGTTCCGGCAGTTGTAATCAGGGATGAAAAAGAGATTCCGGTTACATTAAAAGTTACTGACAGCGCAAGAATGGGAATAGTCTATGCGGGGAGATTGCCAGTTGATAATATTGAAAAATTAGGACTGTATAAAGTAAGCAAAGAAAAATATGGTTTCTTCGAGTCATTTCCGATTGGAATAGAACGCGGTGTAAACCAGCTTTCAGGCTACGGGAAACAACTAAAAGCTATATTTTCGCCACAGACAGGCGCATACAAAGGCGTAGGCGGCTTTAAGGCAATCTTTGACATATTTCCTAAATCATGGAGCTGGGAAGCTTTCTGGGGAATCACGGCTTTGTTGTCTATAATGCTCGGCGTAATGAATCTTTTGCCAATTCCTGCACTTGACGGTGGGCATGTAATGTTTTTATTATATGAAATGATCAGCGGCAAGAAACCAAGCGACAAGTTTTTAGAAAAGGCGCAAATGGTTGGTTTCTTTCTACTTATAGCTTTGGTATTGTTTGCGAACGGAAATGATATTTACAAAGCGATCATCAGCAAATAAAAAAAATAAAAATTTATCCGAAAATGTTTGCAGAAAATAAAATTCGGCTTATATTTGCACCGCTTTAAAAGGCAATACGCCTTCCTCCTTAGCTCAGTTGGTTAGAGCATCTGACTGTTAATCAGAGGGTCCTTGGTTCGAGCCCAAGAGGGGGAGCAAAATTAATCCTGGTAGAAATACCGGGATTTTTTGTTTT
>Ga0247817_10000053_pt1 | contig 140734 bp, 119 predicted proteins | sample UWRJL212509R1_FD_178010 | JGI IMG/M metagenome (GOLD analysis project Ga0247817, IMG submission 178010) | Plant litter microbial communities from Arlington Agricultural Research Station in Wisconsin, United States - UWRJ-L212-509R-1 | ecosystem: Environmental > Terrestrial > Plant litter >... | reverse complement strand
ATGTCTTTATCTTTGCACCGGCAAATCGGAACTACCAGCTCCTTCCGAATCCCCCAGGTCCTGACGGAAGCAAGGGTAGGTGGTTGATGCGGTGAGATTCTCGGTTTGCCTTTTTTTATGCCCTTTCGCTTCCATTCCACATCTTTTTTTTGCTTTTAATCAGGGTTTTCTACTTTTGTGGAACAATTTAACTATTCAATTCTTGATATGAAATTTTTTATTGACACTGCCAATCTAAAAGAAATTAAAGAAGCTCAGGCCTTAGGCGTACTTGATGGCGTTACAACCAACCCATCTCTTATGGCAAAGGAAGGTATTACAGGTAAGGATAATATCATGAGACATTACAAAGCGATCTGTGATATTGTTGACGGAGATGTAAGTGCGGAAGTAATTTCACTGGATTTGGAAGGAATGATCCGTGAAGGTGAGGAATTGATTGAAATTGATGATAAAATTGTTGTGAAGATCCCAATGACGAAAGAAGGGGTTAAAGCGCTTAAATATTTTTCATTGAAAGGTGTTCGTACAAACTGTACGCTTATTTTTTCGGCAGGACAGGCACTATTGGCGGCAAAAGCAGGTGCAACATATGTTTCTCCGTTTGTTGGCCGCCTGGATGATATTTCTACGGACGGTATTGGTTTGATTGAGCAGATCCTGACAATTTACCGTAACTATGGTTTCGAAACACAGGTTCTTGCCGCTTCGGTACGTCATCCTATGCACATTATCCAGTGTGCAGAAGTTGGTGCTGATGTTATGACAGGTCCTTTGAGTGCTATGGAAGCATTGTTGAAGCACCCGCTTACAGATATCGGACTTGAAAAATTCCTTGCTGATTACAACAAAGGAAACGCTTAATAAGAATTTACCATATGAGAGGTTAGGTATTTAGTCAGCTAAGTATCTAACCTTTTTTCTCAAAATCTGATTATTTCATTTCGATTTATGACTGAATCAACAGAGCCTATTGTAAGATTGGAACGGGCAGATATCTATCAGGGTGACCGTCCTGTTTTAAATGATGTCCATTTTGAGATAAAAAATGGTGAGTTTGTTTATTTGATCGGGCGTACAGGAAGCGGAAAAAGCTCCTTAATGAAAACGCTTTACGGTGATTTGTGGCTGCAAACAGGCTCTGCTAAGGTGGTAGGTTACGAATTGCATAAAATTAAGAGAGCTGATATTCCTTTTTTGCGACGCAGAATTGGGATTGTTTTTCAGGATTTTCAGCTTTTGTCGGACCGTTCGGTTGAAGAAAATTTATCTTTTGTACTGAGGGCTACCGGTTGGGACCAGCAGGCGAAAATTTCCAAACGTATCGCAGAAGTACTTATGCAGGTAGGTTTGGCCACTTCGCAAAAGAAAATGCCGCATCAGCTTTCGGGTGGTGAGCAGCAGCGTGTGGTTATTGCACGTGCCATGCTGAACGAGCCAAGAATACTTATAGCGGATGAACCAACCGGAAATCTTGATCCGGAAGTTGGCGATCAGATCATGCAGGTTTTTAAAACGATTAACAATGCGGGTACCGCCATTTTGATGGCAACCCATAATTATGAATTCCTGAAAAAATTCCCGGCACGTACCATCAAATGTGAAAACGGAACGATTTCGGAAGGATAAAATTTATTCGGAAGGATAAAATTTATAGAACTACATAAAAAAATAGGTTGAAGATCTGATCTTCAACCTATTTTTTATACCAGATTTCTTAAATTATTTTGCTGTCAGATCAATGAACGGAATGATAACTTCCTCCAGAGAAACGCCTCCGTGCTGGAAAGTATCACGGTAAAGATTCACATACTGGTTGTAATTATTCGGATAAGCGAAGAAATAATCTTCTTTCGTAAATACATACGAAGTCGAAACGTGTGGTTTCGGTAAGAAAATACGCTCCGGTTTACGGCAAACCATCAGGTGATTATCATCAAAGCCCAGGTTTTTACCATGTTTGTAACGCAGGTTTGTATTAGTCTCACGGTAGCCGATAATTTTAACAGGTTTCTGAACACGAATCATTCCATGGTCAGTAGTCAAAATAAGACGACATTTTTTCTCCGCTACCTTTTTGATAAATTCTAAAAGCGGCGAATGCATTAACCACGATTTTGTAATCGATCGATAAGCAGCTTCATCCGGAGCCAGTTCCTTAATCATCTGCACGTCTGTACGTGCATGTGAAAGCATATCAACAAAATTATAAACAACTACGTTTAACTGATTGTTTAACAGGTTGTTGAAATTGTCAATCAGTGATTTTCCCTGATTCGTATTAAGGATTTTATTGTAAGATGATTTTATATTGAAGTGATTCGTTTCCAGTTGCTTTTGAAGGAAATCAAATTCATGATTATTCAGCCCTTCTTCACCATCCGGTGTGTTCTCATCACTTACCCACCATTGCGGATGCTTACGTTCCATTTCGCTTGGCATCATACCTGAGAAAATGGCGTTACGCGCATAACCTGTCGTGGTCGGAAGAATAGAGTAGTAAGAAGTTTCTTCTTCTATGTTGAAATACTCCTGAATAATAGGCTGAATTACTTTCCACTGGTCATAACGGAAATTATCAATCAGCAAAAAGAAGACAGGCTCAGTAGACTGTTTCAGATAAGGAAACACTTTTTGTTTCATCAGCTGATGAGAAAGTATCGGGCGATCGGCCTTCGGGTCATTCAGCCAGCCTTCGTATTCCTGCTCAATAAATTTACAGAAATTGGCATTAGCATCACTTTTTTGCATGCTGAAAACTTCTGACATACCCTGGTCATCCGAATTTTCAAGTTCTAGTTCCCAGTATATCAATTTTTTATAGATATCAGCCCATTCTTCGTGTCCGATTCTGTCCTGATATTGCATGGCAAGGTTTCTGAATTCCTGCTGATAACTCAGTGTTGTTTTCTCAGTAACCAATCGTTTATTGTCCAGAATCTTTTTTACAGAAAGCAAAATCTGATTCGGATTCAGGGGTTTTATCAAATAATCATCGATCTTGGAACCGATGGCATCTTCCATTATATGTTCTTCCTCACTTTTTGTAATCATAACAACCGGAAGATTTGGCTGGATCTGTTTGATTTGTGCGAGGGTTTCAAGGCCGGTCATACCGGGCATCATTTCATCTAAAAAAACGATATCAAAACGGTCATTTTCAATGCGATCCAAGGCATCCGCTCCACTGTTTACAGGTGTCACATGATAGCCCTTATTGGTCAAAAACATGATATGAGGTTTAAGAAGATCTATTTCATCATCAGCCCAAAGGATGTTATATTGCATAGGTTAGTTTTTCAATTAGTAATGATTAAACAAAGAAAATTAACGTGCCAAAGAATGATCTGGTATTAAATAAACTGCCTTTTAACATAAATTAAGAGTATTTTAATAGCTTTTAACGTAACTGATCCGTTCTTATCAATTGCCTTAACTTTACTCTTTTCAGGATAAAAACTTACGTGTCACGCGGTCCAGATCATCGGGTGTATCCACGCCATGCGAGTCATCAGAAGTTATCACGGCCTTGATCGCATAGCCGTTTTCCAGCCACCGGAGCTGTTCAAGCGCTTCTGCCTTTTCCAGCGATGAAACTCCTAATTTCGTAATTTCTGCGAGCACATCCACACGATAGGCATAAATACCGATATGTTTGTAGTAAGTATGATTTTCAAGCCATTTATCAGTTTCAATACCGCGTAAATAAGGGATGGTTTGTCTGCTGAAATACAATACTTCTCCGCGCTTGTTCAATACTGCTTTCGGCACATTCCCGTTAAAAAGAATCTCTTCGTTATCGATAACTTTAACCAGTGTAGCCAATTCTATCTCTCCGTTCAGTACTTCGGCAAGATTATTGATAGGTTCCGGACTTATAAAAGGCTCGTCGCCCTGAATATTGATAACATAATCATATTGTTCATCCGTTTTCGTTAATGCTTCATAACATCTGTCCGTTCCACTTTGGTGGTCGGTGGATGTCATCACAGCCTTTCCGCCAAAATTATGTACGTGATCGTAAATTCTTTCATCGTCAGTCGCTACAATAACCTGGCTGAGTTGTGTAGCTTTGGAAGATTGTTCATAGACACGCTGGATCATCGATTTTCCACCGATATCCACCAAAGCTTTGGCAGGAAAACGGGTCGATGCATAGCGCGCTGGTATTATCCCTAGTATTTGCACGAGTTTATAGTTTGAATGATATTATTTCAAATTTTGTTTCAAAATAAAGCTAAAAATTGCAAAAAGTTTTTTCACATACGTTTTTACAAAATATCTGGCGTATCGTTCCGCACCCGGATCCGGATATTAATGAGTGGGCAGTCGAACTTCGGGAAAGTTCGGAAAAGAAAGTGTCATTTGCCATTATCGATCTTTCCGTTCCGGCCTTACGGTGGCAAGTTACTCCAGAAGGAGCAGATTGGTGGACTTCGTTGACAGCATTTTCGAACCATCATATTTTTCTACACAATTACCGGTACCCCGATTTACCCCAACCGACAGATCTTCTGGCTGTTTCGGCAACGGAGGGGAATTTGGCCTGGGTGTTGCCTAACTACGTATTAGTGCGGACGTTAGGAGGGGAGGAGCTGGAGGTGGCTACACAGAAAGGAGATAAATTTCACTATGCCAATTGCAATGCCAGGACAGGTGCGCTGTCTGTGGCTTCGGAAGAATCCAAACAACCGGTATCAGAAATAATTTTAAAACAACCTGTTCGTTACAAGGAAAAGAATATCTATTTTGAGAAACTGGCGGCATTTTTATCCGAAATACTGGGTATTTCAACACCTGTATGTATTGATTATTTGGATGAAAGACCCTATATGATGTTTTCTTATTATATTTACGAGCAAGAAAAGATAGTACAATATCTTCTTATCGTCACAGATAAAAGAGAGATCATATTTCATGAGCAACTTTCCGAGGGGCGTGATGGCGTGGGCGAGTCTACGATGTTGATGAAAAATGGTATATTGGTATATCTTAAAAATAATAATGAATTTTCGAGTTTAACATTTTCTTACTGAATGAAATACATAGTTTACCTGGCCATTTTGGCGGGTGTTTTAACAGGAGCGGAAAGTGCCCGTGCGAATGGTACAAGTGCAGTGGATTCAATTGGGTTTGAAAAAGTGGGAGGTAAAATTTATGTTTTACATAAGGTAAACCAAGGACAAACAATGTTCGCTGTCGTAAGGCAGTACGGTACATCCATTCAAGCACTCCGGGAGGCTAATCCTGGTGTCAGCGATAATGTTCAGTTGGGACAAACTTTACGCGTTCCTTACACACCGAGAGTAAGTAAAAAGGATGCTAAAAAAGAGGAGATAAAAAAAGAAGAGGTTAAGCCGGTCGCCAAAGACTCAAAACCGCTCCCGCCGCCACCGGTAGCCGTCGCGGCACCAACAGCTGATGCGAAAGTTTCGGTTGCGCCCAACGGAATTCACAAGGTTGAACCCGGGCAGACGTTGTATCGAGTGGCGGTAAAGTATGGCGTATTAATGGCAGATATTCGCAAATGGAATAATCTGAAAGACGATAACCTGACAGAAGGGCAAGAGTTGATCGTCAGTGAAAAAGGTGCTGAAAAAGTAAAACCGCCGGTTGTACCAGAACCGAAAAAAGTAGTGGCCAATGTGGTGAAGGATTCTGTGCGGGCTAAAACGGCGGTGGCGGAAAAAGTGATGAAACCGGTTGAAGAAGTGGCTCCTCCGAAAGTTGTTACGGGAAAGCGTAAATCTGAATCAGGATTGGCTGAGGTGATTGAAACTGACGAAAGCACAAGTAAATTTTTGGCTTTGCACCGCACCGCCCCGATCGGCGCCCTGGTGGAAGTTTTGAATGAATATAATCAGGAGAAAATTATCGTACGCGTGATTGGGCGCATTCCGGAAACGAGTGTCAATGATGATATTATTATCAAATTATCTTCCCGTGCATTCGAAAAGGTTTCTCCTAACAGCAAGCGTTTCAGAGCTGTAATCAGTTATCTGGAAACGAACTAACACGGAATTAATGAAATTTAAATGAGACAGGATTGGTTAGGAAATAAGACATCTATGGTCTCTCATCACAAAACTAATTCTGAAAAAATAAACTAATGAAGCATTCACCCGAGTTCAGATCTAAAAGAGAGGAAGAAAGAGCGGCATTGAAAAAGACAAAGGGGTATAAATTGTGGAGCGTTCTATTTACAGTTATGTATCCTTTTATAGCGGTTTTTACGTTCGTGTTTTCCTGTATCGTAATGGTTTTCTCCGGTATATCAAGAGTTTTGGCGTATGTGTTAGGAAGGAGCCATGCTGAAAACTGAGCTGGACCTCATACCCATATCACAATCGATTACTGATTTACTGGAAGCAAAGGCTGAACAATACAACCAGCCCGATTTTATTCCCCACGACCCCGTAAGTATTCCCCACAGGTTTTCAAAAAAACAGGATATTGAAATTATGGGTTTTTGGGCCGCTGTATTAGCCTGGGGACAGCGTAAAACAATCATCAATAAATGTGTGGAGTTATCCGAATTGATGGATAATGCTCCATACGACTTCGTGAAAAATCATCAGGAAAGTGATCTTAAAAGATTCCTGGATTTTAAGCACCGAACTTTTAACGCGACGGACACGCTTTATTTTTTGCATTTTTTTCAAAATTTCTATCGTCAGCACGATTCGCTGGAATATGCTTTCAGCAGTCACATGTCTGAAAACGATGTGACGATCGAGAATGGCCTGATCGGTTTTCATGACCTGTTCAGTGATTCTGAAAACTTCCCGGCCCGAACAAGAAAACATATCGCGACGCCGGTCAGGAAATCTTCCTGCAAGCGCTTGAATATGTTTTTGAGGTGGATGGTCAGGAAAGATAATAAGGGCGTGGATTTTGGGATATGGAATACCATCAGCCCGTCGCAGCTGGTTTGTCCTTGTGATGTCCACGTTGACCGGATCGCAAGAAAGCTGGGGTTGATAGAAAGACCTGTAACCGATTGGCGAACTGCTGTTGAATTGACAGCTTCACTTAGAATGCTCAACCCCAATGATCCGGTGTTATATGATTTCGCATTGTTCGGTTTAGGAATTGAAGGGTTTGCGAAAGAAGAGTTTTTAATTTGAAAAATTGAAACTGAAAAAATAACCTGTTTAAAATTTATTTATAACTCATTTTCTGAAATAAATGACGGTAAAACCGTCTCATGTTATAGTAACTATTGTTTATAAGGCTTATACCTGGCTCCGTAGGAGCCTCCTTGCTTTTCAGAATATTTGTTTGTTATTAAAATACAAATAAAAAAATCCCTGCCAATTTTCGTTGGCAGGGATTTTTCATCAGCACGACCTTCAAAAACTATTTTGCGCTCTCTTTGAATTCGATAGCATCAATACCAAAAAGTGGCTTGCCGTTTGCTGCCGGATTTTTGTAAACGAAAACTACTTTATGTTTCAATTTATCCGAAAGTGCTGTTGTTGCAATGGTGACAGTACCGTTTGATTCTACTTTTGATTCGCCGATTTTCGTGCCCGTAGGTGAGTCCAGGCGTGCTTCCAGGATACCACCGGCAGTTCTGTCATTGCTGATAACGGAAACTGCCAGACTTGAAATGCCAGTTAAATCGATGTCGTCGAAAACGATGTAACTGCCATCTTTTAAGCCTAAAACAATTTCCGAACCTTCCGGATTTTTAAATTTCATAAAATCCTTCGCCTCGTCCAGTGTGTTTGCCTGTATTTTGGCAGGACGAAGCGCTACTGTTTTCGTGCCCGTTAGAGGTCCCATGTTTCCATTTCCCTTATCCGTGTAGGAAGCAGTGAAAATGTAAGAACCTTCTTTTTTCTTTGCCTGTGTTATGTAAGCACTTTTCAAAGGTTTCTTTTCCACGACCTGCTTTTTAGAAAGAGAAAGAATATATTTTACCATTTCTTCTACTTCCTCCGGCTTATGCTGTGGGTGAGCGGCCATCGCCTGTTCTCCCCAGACGCCGCCGCCGCCTTTGATTACTTTATCCGTTAAGGTTTTCAATGAATTACGCTCTCTTTCATAACGTTTTGCTACTTCGATATAAGCAGGGCCAATTGATTTTTTATCCACGGAATGGCAAGCTTTGCAATCACTCAATTCTATCAGACGTTTTCCGGTATCAAAACCTGTATTTGCCTGGTGCCCTTGGGCAAGAACCGTTTTGTCAAAACCTTCCAGATAGTTGATCGTTAGTGTAACTTCGTCTTCCGGGATTGTTTTCTTGGTTAAGCTTCCATCTTCCTTATCACTCACTGCAACTTCGTAGTTAACCGGTTTGTCGTTCCAATAAAAGGTTTTGTTGCCTTTTATCGCCACATCAACCTGTGGAATAGCATTACCCGCCTTGATCGTAACTTCGGAAGTATTGCTGTTGCCAGCGCTGTCCGTCACTTTTAAAACGGCTGTGTATTCTCCGGCTTTGGTATAAGTAAAAGTAGGATTTGGCAGTGTGCTTTTACCTAAACCTTTTCCGAAAGACCATTCATATCTGATAACATCGCCATCATAATCCAGCGATCCTTTTGAAGAAAAAGCGACTTTTAACGGAATTGCGCCTGTGGTATTGGTTGCATTCGCAGCTGCTACCGGTGTACGATTACCTGCATTAAATGTGATGTGCGATAAACTGGCTTCATCATTCTGGGCAAACCAGTTGGGTCCGTATTCCAAAGTGTATAAAGATCCGTCATTGGCAAACTGCATATCGATCGGGTGGCTGAATGTAGCCTTTGGCATAAAACGTTCGATATTAATCAGGTCGCCTTCTTTATTCATCGTTACAATGTTGATGTAGTCGCGGATCCAGTCATAAGTAAAGAATTTTCCGTTGTAATAATTCGGGAACTTACTTTTGCTGTCCTGATAATCTTCAAAATAATAAACCGGACCAGCCATAGCATTTCGTCCGCCTTTGCCAACAATCGGGCCAAACTCAGGTGAATCTGCGTATGGATACCAGATAAAAGCAGGCTGTGCCGGTGGTAGTTTTGTAAGACCGGTGTTGTGTGGAGAATCGTTGATCGGCGCTGCCGGATCGAAAGGTTTTCCCGAAGTGCTATCTGCAAAATTAAACGAAATGTAGGGCTTGTTATCACCAATGAATAGAGGATATCCGAAATAGCCGGGTTTTCTTGCCTGATTTACTTCATCATAACCACGTGGTCCGCGTTTCGGATTGTCGTTGGACGCATCCGGACCCACATCGCCCCAGTATACATATCCGGTACGTTGATCAACCGAAATACGGTAAGGATTACGAGTACCCATTACATAAATTTCTGGCCTGGTCAGGGAGTTCTCACCGTTATCAGTTCCTACCGGGAAAAGATTTCCTTCCGGGATATCATAAAGATTTGTTCCACCTGGCATATTGGCTCGGCGATCTCCGTAACGTGGTTTGATACGAAGAATTTTCCCTCTCAAAGAATTGGTATTGGAAGAAGAGTGGCGGCCATCCCAGCCTTCACGTCCCGGGCGTCCATCGATCGGGCCATATCCGTCCGACTGGAATGGATTTACGTCATCCCCAGTTGATAAATACAGATTTCCTTTCGCGTCCCAGGCGATAGAGCCTCCGGTGTGGCAGCAATCAGTTCTTTTAACAGGTACTTTTAATAAATTTTCTTCCGTAGATAAAAGTAAAGTATCCTTCACATCGTCGTACTTGAAGCGAGATAAATGCTGGGCAGTATCGGCTTCACTGGATGGCGGGGAATAATACAGGTATACCAATTTATTGGTCTTGAAATTCGGGTCAATGTTTAAACCCATCAAACCATATTCCTGTTTGATATAAACCGGAATTTCAGCCGCAATTTTTATTTTACCCGTTTTAGGATTGTACAGTTTAAGTTTTCCTTTTCTTTCGGCAACTAAAACGCGTTGATCGTCTAAAACGACAAGCTCAGTCGGTTCGTCCAGTTTGCTTGCCAAGACTTTTTTTGTAAAACGGTTTTCTTCGGGACGAGCTTTTGAATAATCCAGAGAAGAAGCCATTACATAATTCAGGCCGCCCGTCAGGTGTTTCAGGAACACCGGATCAACAAATGTCGCGTCTTCATGTCCAAAATTGGTATAAAACGCCTTTCCTCCATCATACTCATGGAACCATGACATCGGATGGTTGTCACCCATTTTGCCGTCTTTGTATGTTTTTTCATCAATTTTTACAAGTACGGTTACTTGCGGATTGAAGTTTTTGAAATCATAAAATTCATCACGGATTTTCCAGCGATCCGGAAAGCCTTCCATCGAAGGGTGATTTTTGTTAACCACATATGCTTCACCATTTTGTACATTGGGATTGCCCGGGTGACTGGCGAAATAAGCCCCTGCCAGTTTGTTATACCACTGCCAGTCGTACTCTGTATCTGTGGCTGCGTGAATACCGAGATAGCCGCCGCCAGCCTGGATATAGTGCTCAAAAGCTTCCTGCTGGTTATTGTCAAGAATATTTCCTGTTGTGTTCAGGAATATTACGGCACTGTATTTACGTAAGTTCTTTTCGGTAAAAGCGGCAGAATTTTCAGTGGTATCAACACTGAAACCATTTTCTTTTCCAAGTTTTATAAGGGCTGTTCTTCCGGCTGGAATGGAACTATGGCGGAAGGCTGCTGTTTTAGAAAAAACAAGGATACGCTTTTCAGGGGTTATTGTTTGTGCAATTGCGGCAAGTGAAATACACCAGGCAAGGCAAAGTGCGCTCAGGTATTTCATAGGTTTTGAAAAGGAAGAATACTTCATTATTGATTTTTTTGGTTTCAGTAACAGATCAGGGATTAGTTCGTAAACTGGCTTTTTTACTTCTGCTACTCTGCTTTCCGGAAGGGATAAAAAGGGTAAAATATAAAAAAACCTATCAGTCATAAGAACGATAGGTTTTTATTATACTTGTTATAAAGACAATTATTTATTTAAAGCCCCAGAATTCTACGGTTAAACGCTTCATCGGCGCCTGTTCCTGCGAAATCGTCAAATGCTTTTGTGGTCACTTCAATAATGTGATTGGCGATAAAAGGAGCCCCTTCGGCAGCACCTTGCTCCGGCGATTTGATACAGCATTCCCACTCTAACACTGCCCAGCTGTCGTAGTCGTACTGGGAAAGTTTTGAGAAAATGCTTGGGAAATCAACCTGCCCGTCTCCTAATGAACGGAAACGTCCTGCGCGGTCGGCCCATCCTGCAAATCCGCTGTATACGCCTTGTTTTCCGGTTGGGTTAAATTCAGCATCTTTGACGTGGAATGCCTTGATACGGTCATGATAAAGATCAATGAATTGCAGATAATCAAGTTGCTGCAAAACAAAGTGACTCGGATCGTAATTGATATTGGCTCTTGAATGTCCGTCAAGGTAATCGACAAACATTTCGAAAGTAGCACCGTCGAAAAGATCCTCGCCCGGGTGAAGTTCATAACAAACGTCCACGCCGTTTTCATCGTAAACATCCAGGATTGGCTTCCAGCGTGCAGCAAGTTCTTTAAATGCTGTTTCTACCAAACCGGCCGGACGCTGAGGCCATGGATAAAGAAAAGGCCAGGCCAATGCACCAGAAAAAGTTGCACTGGCAGTAAGTCCCAGATTTTTACTGGCAACAGCTGTATATTTCAATTGCTGAACTGCCCATTCGGCACGTGCTTTTGGATTTTTACGTACTTCCGGAGCGGCAAACCCATCATACATTTCATCATAAACCGGGTGTGAAGCCACGAGCTGTCCGATAATATGCGAAGCAAGTTCGGTAATTTCCAGGCCTTTATCTTTCAGTTTACCTTTTAACTCATCCGCATAAGTCTGAGATTCGGCAGCAAGTTTTACATCGATAATTCTTGGGTCCCAGATCGGTAACTGAACACCTTTGTAGCCAAGATCAGCCATGTATGTTGATAACCCGTCAAGTGTATTAAAGGGAGCTTCGTCACCCAAAAATTGGGCAAGGAATATCCCAGGTCCTTTTATCGTTTTCATGATTAAGAGTTTTGTTTGGTTAATGTAATTGCCTGTTTTTGGAAAGAAGTTGGTTGGCCGGGGATTAAAGAAGTCAACTTTTCAAAAGTTGACTTCTTTGTTTTTGCCCGGAATTAGCCTTATGCTAATAACCAAGAATTAAACCGTTACCCAAGCCTGTTTTTTATTACTTTCCAAAATTCTTTCGCAAATCAATAATTCGCGATATCCGTCAGCAAAAGTTGGGAACGTAGGGTTTTCCGGCTGTTTCCCTTCTGCGATGGCCGCGTAAACTTCCTTAAACATTTGTTTTGAAGTATCCGGGAAACCTTCGTTGTGTCCGCCAGGGAATGTGATTAACGAACGAACATCGTCATTAACAAGCGACGGATCACGCATTAAAATTTCATTGCTCTTATCGCGGTTCCCGATCCACATTTCGTTAGGTGATTCAGAAGTCCAGTTGAAAGTTTTCTTAGAACCTGAAATTTCAAGAGTCATGCGGTTTTTACGACCAGCAGAAACCTGAGAAACTGTGATAACGCCTTTACTGCCGTTATCAAAACGAAGAAGCACGTTAGCGTGATCTTCCGTTGTGATAGGTACATCAGCGTAATCTTCCGGCTGAAGCATTTTACCGGAATATGTTTCTACTGCCTTTAACGGTTTCTTACGTGTTTTATGAATGGTATTAAAATCAGCCAGAACTTCAACTGTTTTGAGACCGGTGATGTATTCAAGAATGTCCATCAGGTGAGATCCGATATCTGCAATCGCGCGGGAGTCACCAGACTTATCCGGTTCAAGACGCCAGTTGTAATCTGTTTCGTAAAACAGCCAGTCCTGAAGATACGATCCGATGAAGGAATAAATTTCACCCAATTCACCACGTTCGCGCATAGACTTCATCTGACGTGCCAATGGGTAGTAACGTAGGTTGAAGTGGACTGCATTGACAAGACCTGTTTCGGCAGCAAGTGCTACAAGCTCTTCCGCTTCGACAAGATCCTTCGCTAATGGCTTCTCACAAATAACGTGTTTGCCAGCCAGCAAAGCAGCTTTTGACTGAGAGTAGTGCAGGAAGTTAGGTGTACAAATATGGATAGCCTGGATATCGTCCTGCTTAAGCAATTCGTCGAAGGTATAAGAACGGGCAATTCCCAGTGCGTCGGCCTTTTCTTTCGCCAATTCGGCAGTTACCTCACAGAGAGCAGCTACTTCAACATTTGGAAGGCGTCTTAACGCTTCGATATGGGCAGGCCCAATAAAACCGGTACCAACTACACCAACTTTTATTTTAGTCATAAAAAAGGTAAAAAGGAAAGTGAAAAATGTTTAAAAGTATTGTGGATATGCTAAATTTTAAAAAGAAGACCGGAACAAGTTCCGATCTTCAAAAATGATTTCTTGGAATATCTACTCAAAAGTGGTCCACTTTGTGTCGGATTTGTCAGAAGCGATCACTGTATTTACAAATTTCATTCCGCGCAAGCCATCCTGAGCGGTCGGGAAATCATAAACAGGATCTGCTTTTTTGCCTTCCCAATGTGCACGGACATGAATGGCGAAATTACGGTAAAGATTGGCAAATGCTTCAAAATAACCTTCGGGGTGGCCCGCAGGAATCCTGGTATGAACTTGTGCAGCTTTTGACAAATTTCCAACACCGGTGCGGATAAGTCTCACGCCTTGCTGGGTTTTATGGATTAATGTATTGGGTTCCATTTGTTTCCACTGCAAACCGCCTGTTTCTCCATAAACACGGATATTCAGGTCATTTTCTTCCCCGTTCGCAATCTGGCTGTTTTGCAGAATTCCTTTCGCACCATTGTCAAAACGAAGTAAAACATTGGCATCGTCGTCAAGCTGGCGCCCTTCTACAAAAATGGTAAGATCTGCACAAAGCTGTGTGATTTTTAGACCTGTGATATATTCAGCCAGATTTTCGGCATGTGTTCCGATATCGCCTAACCCTCCGCCGGCACCGGATTTACTCGGATCTGTACGCCAGGCAGCTTGCTTGTTCCCGGTAACTTCCACCAATGTAGACAGCCATCCCTGGGGATATTCCACAATTACTTTACGAACTTTTCCAATAGCGCCTGAAGCAATCATATCTTTTGCTTCTTTAACCATTGGATATCCTGTATAATTATGGGTCAGACAGAAAACCAGGCCAGTTTTTTCTACCAGCGCTACAATTTCTTCGGCCTCTTCTATGGTAAGTGTAATAGGCTTATCGCATACCACGTGAAACCCGTTTTCAAGAGCCAGTTTGGTAGGAGCCGCATGAACGTGGTTTGGCGTTACGATAGAGACAAAATCCATACGTTGCCCTTCCGGTAGCTGTTTTTCTTTGAGAATCATTTCCTCAAAGTTAGCATAAACGCGGTCCTCAGGTAAATAAAGTGCTTTTCCTGTTTCTTTCGATTTTTCGGGAGACGAACTGAAAGCACCGCAAACCAGCTCAATTTCTCCGTCCATGATAGCCGCACGACGGTGAACACCTCCAATAAAAGCATCAAGTGTTCCTCCCACCATACCCATCCTTATCTTTCGTGACATTCCTATGGGTTTAAAGTTTTTAAAAGATTTTATACTTACAAAGAGTAGTATCTGTGACTCTTACTTCTTACAAAGATATATTTAACGTAGAAAAAATGTGCCTCAAAATGAATATAGAATAGTAGAATTGACAATTATTTGTTTTTTTTGTGAAAATCTTAAACAAAATTCATAATATAAAGTACTTACCTTTATTTCACTTAAATATTAAAACCTTTAGCTCACATGGCTCAAAACGTTAACCATTCCCGGCTGTTTCTGGCCAGTTGTCTTGCCATTATTACTACGGCTTTTTCTTTCAGTATCCGGGCGGGTATTCTTCCTCAGTTGGGAACTGAATTTGGCCTTACAGCCGAGCAATTAGGCTTTATTAACTCAATGTTCTTTTTTGGATTCCCGATTTCAATGGTCATTGGTGGTATTGTTTACCACTCGGTGGGTCCCAAAATTATTATGCAGGTTGCGGTTGTTGCCCACACCCTGGGAATTCTGCTTACAATTTATGCCGGCGGATACGTTGGTCTTTTAGTTTCAACATTTTTTATAGGGTTTGGAAATGGCTGTACCGAAGCTGCCTGTAATCCTATGATTGCTGATATGTACACCAGCAGCAAACTGAATAAAATGCTGGGCCGGTTCCATATGTGGTTCCCGGGTGGTATTGTAATCGGTAGTTTGATATCCAAGTTTATGACCAGTGCAGGCGCTACATGGCAGACTCAGATTTGGGTGCTTATGCTTCCTACGGTGGTTTATGCATTCCTCTTTTTTGGTCAGGCTTTCCCTAAACCAAAAGTTGAAGGTGTAACTTCAATCGCTAAAAATTTCCAGGCGATGCTTACCCCGCTATATCTGTTCATATTCTGCTGTATGGCAATGACTGCCATTACAGAATTTGGTCCTAATCAATGGGTTACCGTTGTTTTGAGCAGCAGTGGAGCAGATGCGATGCTGGTATTGGCATTAACATTTGGTGTAATGACATTAGGAAGACTTTTCACAGGACCTGTTGTAGCGCAATTAGGTCAGACAGGCGTTTTGTTCGGCGGTTCAATCCTTGCCGCGATAGGGATTTATATGTTTAGTACTGTAACGGGGCCAATCGCCTATCTTGCGGCAGTAATTTTTGGTCTTGGTGTTTGTTTCAACTGGCCGATTATGATTGGTTTTGTCGCTCAGCGCGTACCGTTGAGCGGTGCGTTGGGTATGTCCATTATCGGTGGAGTAGGGATGTTGTCAACTTCAATCTTCCAACCTTTTATCGGTTCATGGATTGATGAGGCACATGCTGAAAATGCTGCAAAAGGCCTTACCGGATCTGCATTGGAATTAGCAGCTGGTCAATCGACATTGTCTACTATGTTGACTTTCCCGATTATATTAATTGTAGCGTTTATAGCATTATGGGCCTGGAAAGGTAACCCAAAATCCGGCGGACACGTCGATGAAGCGCAATTAGCACAACAACCTCAGCTGTAAGTTAAACGCAGAGTAAGCTGAGTGAAAAAAGAGTTTCGCAGAGAATTGATTACTCTCCGCGAAACTCTTTTTTTACTTCATTACTCTGCGTTTAACACTATTTCAATTTAACGATCGTCACCCCCGCTCCGCCGCGATCGGGATGTTCATCCTGCATACCGGCAACATGGGAATAACCTTTTAAATGGTTGCGTACCAAAGTCCGTAAAATGCCATCACCTTTGCCATGCACTACGCGAAGTTCGTCATAGCCCAGCATAATGGCATTGTCCATAAAAGAATCCAGCACGCCCAAGGCTTCCTCGCCACGTTTGCCCCGAATGTCCAGATTGAAGCTGAAATTCATCATTCGCTCGTTCAGGTCTACACCTTTGGAAGCGGTTTTTAGTTTCTTTTCACCTGTCGCGGCTTTGTATGTTTTATTCGAAACTTTTTCCAGACGATTCAATTTAATATTAGATTTCAAATCTCCAATTCTGATCTCGACATCTTTTCCCTTCAAAGCCAATACCTCACCGATGGCATTTTGTCCTGTAATCCTGACATAGCTTCCGACGGTAATGGCTCCATCCTCGGGTTCAAAAACGTTATCCTCGGAAGGTAATTCTTCAACCTCTTCCAAAACCAGGCTCTTTTTCCCAAACTTTTCCAGTTCTGTACGAACCGTTTTGGTTTTCTCTTTTTCAGCCTTGTTTTCTTTAATTTCCCGAATCGTATTTTCAATCAATTGATTGGCATCAGACAAAAGTGTTTTGGCTTTTTGCTTGGCTTCATTGATCAGTTTTTTCTCATTATTCTCAATATTTGATTTTAGCCGGGTATACTCTGATAGCTGCTGCGCTGCTTTTCTTTCTTTAATTCCCAGTTCAATATTTTTTTCAGCAAAAACTTTTCGTTCAATATCAAGCTCTTTCAATAACTTTTCAAAGTTCACCTGCTGCTTTCCAAGTTTATCTTTGGCCCTGTTAATGACGGCATTTGGTAAACCTATTTTAGAAGCGATTTCAAAGGCAAAAGAACTTCCCGGCCGGCCAATTTCCAGCTGATAAATCGGTTCCAGATGTTCTCCGTCAAAACGCATCGCACCGTTGACCAAACCTTCTGTTTTATCCGCTAAAACCTTCAGATTGGTATAGTGGGTATTGATTACACCATAAGCACCAGACTTTGTCAGATCTTCCAGAATGGCCTCTGCTATGGCACCACCCAGCCCCGGTTCGGTTCCGGTACCGAATTCATCGATCAGGAAAAGCGTTCTCTTGTTGGCCAGGGTAAGAAAATGACGCATATTGGTAAGATGTGAGCTATAAGTACTCAAATCGTTTTCCAATGATTGTTCGTCCCCGATATCAATAAAAATATTCTGGAAAAACCCCATGGAAGAGCCGTCGGCCATCGGAACCAGAAGTCCGCACTGAAACATATATTGTATGAGTCCCACTGTTTTCAAAGAAACGGATTTCCCACCCGCGTTGGGCCCGGAAACAATCAGAATTCTTTGTTTATCCTGTAATTCAATATTAAGCGGAACTACCTTTTTTCCTTGTTTCTGAAACGAAAGATGCAGCAACGGGTGCCTTGCGTCTTTCCAGGCGATAAATTGTTTGTTGGTAAACTCCGGATTGGTCGCGTTCATTTGCATGGCAATCTTCGCTTTTGCCCGAAGAAAATCCATCAGTCCCAGAAACGAATAGGCTTTCTGTAAGTCTGGAACAAAGGGACGCAGCTGATCCGTCAGGTGCATCAGAATCCTGTTGATCTCCCTGCGTTCCTCGTATTCGAGCTCACGTATTTCGTTGTTCGATTCAAATACATCGGTGGGTTCTATAAATACGGTTTGCCCGGTCGACGATTCGTCATGAATAAAACCTTTCAGTTTCCTTTTATGCTCGGCAGCTAGCGGGATCACCATCCGGCCATTTCTTACTGTTAAAGAAACGTCTTCGCTGATCCAGCCACTATTTTTAGCCGTTCTGAGCATACTATCCAGCTTTTTACGAATACCAGCTTGCTCGGATATCAGTTTTCTTCGGATTCTTGAGAGTTCAGGTGACGCATTATCCCGTATTTGTCCCCGATCGTCAATAATTTTATCAATCGCATCGGTAATTGCCTTATCCACGCGGACCGTTTTTGCATATTCACCAAGCAGAGGAAATGCCTCCGGCTCCTGGTTTGCAAAAAAACGAAGACACAGACGGATTGTTTGTAACGAGGCTTTAAGGTCCGAAAATTCAGTCAGTGTCAGCAGCATTCCTTCAATAGCGGCACGCTTCAAAAACGGAGTCGCATCCAGATAATTCTGTGAGGGGAAATCTTCGCCGATCTCCATCACTTTTTTCATTTCGGCAGTCTGGCTAACGAGCTTTTCCACCATGCCAAAGTTATCGGAAAACCTTATTTTTTCGACATAACTACGCCCTAACGGACTGATGCATGCTTCTTTTAATAACTCACGCAGTTTGTCAAAACCTAATTTTTGTTCAATTGTATTGGGGTATAACATTTTTTATATCGCTGATTTTGAACGGCCCGTAACTCAGATTCTTTCAAATCTGGATTCGTTCATAAGCCGTTATAATTTTATTACTTAAACACGCCCTGGATTTCCTGTTTTAAAAATACCAGCGCGTGCGTTGTTGGCTGTATTTCCTTTTGAATTACCTGCGCAAAAATCTTCTTTGCAAGCTCTGATGCAGGTGCATCGGCTTCGACGTCGGCAGCTTCCTGATTTATCACCGAAACAATTTCATTCATGGCATTTACAATTTGAGCCCAGGCGTCGTTACTGATATATATTTGCTGCGCAAGATTATGATTAAATTCCTCACGGATTTCGTGAAGCAGGATTTGCTGCAATTCCAGAGCGCCGGACGCCGTAGGCACGAGCCTTAACAACAAATTATTGGGAGTAATTCGTTCTAAAAAAAGACACATGCGCTCGTAGGCCTGTAAACGAAGCGGTAATGTTATTTCAGTGTTTTTGCTGTGTATATCAAATTTTTGTTTTGCAAATACTTTCTCGGCAACGGTGGTAATTGTCAGATACATACCAAAAGTAACGATGGCACCTAGTATCATGACGGTAATAAATGAGTAAAACTCCATAGCTTTAATAAGGGTGTTGGTTTGCGAAATGAGACGCAAAATTACAAGATAACTGAAAATTAGAAGGAAGAAAGTGAATTAAATGCGAATTCAAAAAAGAGATTTGCTGTTAACTACTAGCAAACCTCTGTATGTCCGTTTTTTCTTGGAAAGATACAAAGGTCTGCTGAGGTTAATTTTTACCCTTTTGAAGCAGAAAATACTGATGATCAGCATTCGTCTTTAAAGGAAATTATCATTGCGTGAATTCATGGAGAATCCTGTTCAGATTACAGATAAAGCCAAACTTGAAATTGTTACAACATTGACGGCAAATAAAATTCCTGACACCTACGGTCTACGCGTGGGATTGCGTGGCGGCGGGTGCAGCGGAACTTTTCTACTTGGCTTTGATACAGCTTCTGAGTTCGATCAGATTTATAAAATCGATGGCATTAAAGTGATCATTGACAAACGGCATTTAATGTATGTTCTTGGCGTCCTGGTAGATTATGAAGAGGGTATGAACGGGAGCGGTTATACGGTTTCTTCTCTGGAGAAGAAATAAATTAACCGCTTTAAATATTTATATTAGTCTTCAATGGTTACATGTTTCCAGTTTTCTCCCGAACGAATCCGATTAAGCTGCGTATGCGTAATGCCAAATTGTTTTGCAATCATTTTCAGGCGGTTATTATCATTTTTAAGTAATTTTTTGATAATCCTGACCTTACTTTCAGTCAATTTGTAATTTTTGGTTCTGCGGGGAATAACACGGTTGATAAAAGCGGGATTTTCACGGTTATGATCGATCATTTCTGTTTTTGTCACCCATCTTAAATTTTCATAGTAGTTGTTTTGTTTTTCGAAATCCGTGTGGATAACAAAACTATGATCATCGCTGGCCTTGTCTACAAAATGCTCTGCCACCAGTTTATGCACGTATCTGTTGATTGTTTTCCCACCCGCAGCACGGATATTCAGGGAACGGTAACCTTGAATAACGGATCCTTTAATTATAGCACCGTCCTTAGGGTTATTCTGGAAGCTTTTTAATCTTCCATAATTAGAAACTTCATAATGTGGGGCATTTTCGATTTCATCGAACTTTATTTTAGCCCATTTCTCATTCCAAAAACTCCGGCTTATCGTTGGCTCATTCATTGGTTGACATTCGATTATTGAATTAGAAACTTTTTAAAATTGTTGTTACTGTCAAGTAATACTTTAACGTTGAGGACTTAATATTAGTAATGAACGTTTTAAAGGCAAAAAGGTTTAATAATTTCTTATTTATATTAAAGCTTAAAAAATGAAACTTACACTCATCATCGGCGCTTCTGAAAATCCAAACAGGTATTCATTTCTTGCAGCAAAAAAGTTAAAGGCCAAGGGATATCCTGTTTTACTACTAGGCCGGAGAAAAGGCAATGTAGCGGGAGAGGAAATCTTTATTCAACCAATAGATTGGGATGATGTCGATACTGTAACCTTGTACATCAACCCGCGAATTCAAACTGCGTATTATGATTACATTGTTTCTCTGAAACCAAAACGTGTTATTTTTAATCCTGGTACAGAAAACCATGAATTTGAAAATATTTTAATCGCTAAAAATATCGTACCAGTTGTTGCCTGCACCTTGGTGATGCTGACAACCGGGCAATATTGATTTGAGAAGGAGAGTAGTAGAGGTAAATATGGGGCATATCCTCATATTTACATTACAAATGTACTTTTCTATTTTTTAATTTTATAAAAAAAATCTTTTTTAATGTTTTTTTAACGTCTTACCACCTTATGAGGGCTGATGCCCAGGTAAATCCGCTACCAAAAGCTGCAAGGCATACAAGATCTCCGTCCTTGATTTTTCCATTTTCCCAGGCTTCTGCCATGGCGATAGGAATGGAAGCTGCGGTTGTATTTCCAAACCGCTGGATGTTGTTTATAACCTGTTCCTCGGAAAGTCCCATCTGCTGGCGTACATAATCACTGATACGGATATTGGCCTGGTGCGGAACCAGTACATTTACATCCGACGACTGAAATCCATTGGCTTCCAAAGCTTCATTAATCACTTCTCCGAACCGTACAATGGCATGTTTAAAAACCGTATTGCCATTCATGTGGACATTGAATCCGCCAGCATCAATCATTTCTTTTGTTACCGTTCTGCCGGGACGGCTGCTTCCGGGTTCCTGCACGAAAAGATCTTCTGCAAACCTTCCGTCGGCATGCAGGTGCGTGGATAGAATACGGTGAGCCGGGTCTTCGGTCGCCTGTAAAACGGCAGCACCCGCTCCGTCTCCAAAAATAACGGCGGTATTTCGTCCTGCGGTACTCTTATCTATCCAGGATGATTGTATTTCAGAACCGACCACCAATGCCGATTTGTACATGCCGGACTTTATAAACTGATCAGCAATTGAAAGTGCGTAAACAAAACCGGAACATTGCTGTCTGAGATCGATCACGGGCTTCCCGTCCATTCCAAGCTCGCGTTGCATTAAAAACGCAGATCCCGGGAAAAAATAATCCGGTGTGATGGTCGCATAAATAATGACATCAATATCGTCCGGGGAGAGTCCTGCTCTTTCAAGCGCTTGCCTGGATGCAGCAGTTCCCATGCTGGCATTCGTATCTTTTCCGTACTCAAAATAACGTCGCTCCTGAATTCCAGTACGTTCCCGGATCCACTCATCGGATGTTTCCATCCATTGGGTAAGATCGTTGTTTGTTATAATGTTTTGAGGAACATAGTAGCCAAGGCCGGTGATACGCGAAAATGTCATGCAGAAATAAATTTTGTCCTAAAAGCGCTAAGTTGAATCAGGCTTGATTTAAATAATAATCTCTCTTAATCGATTGGCTGACAGCTGTCTTTAATTCAGTATCTCCAAGCAGTGCAAAATTGCAACAAAAAAGTATGGTTACCAATTCAGGCGTTTTTTTTCACCAGATTGGCAGTTATGGATAAGGCTATGTAAGATATTAAGATCAGGGGTATGGCCAGAACTTTAAAAACAGCGATTAACAGAATCGTCAGAAGTATAAAAGAGTAGCGGAATTCGTTCCCCCCCCAGCCGAAAGACTTGAATTTTAATGCTATTAATTTTATTTCAGCCACGAGCAGATAAGACATAACGGCCGTCAGGATCAGCAGGTTATTTGTATTGACTATCAAAGGTTTCCAGCTTTCATCCTGAAAAACAATGATTGGAAGTGAGGCAATAAGTAATGCATTGGCTGGTGTAGGAACACCGATAAAAGAATCACTTTGTCTTGGATCGTTATTGAATTTGGCCAGACGAATTGCTGAAAAAATTGCAATGGTAAAGGAAAGATATGCTTTCCAGATACCCATCAGATCCGGTATACTCTGCATGAGCAACTGATAAATAATCAGGGCCGGCAAAAGGCCAAAAGTGACCATATCTGCCAATGAATCAAGGTCGCGTCCTATGGGCGAGCTGACTTTCAGGATTCTTGCGGCAAAGCCATCAAAGAAATCGAAAATCAGCGCAATGCCGATCAGTAGGCATGACAGGATTAAATTATTATGAAACGCCTCCACCACACCAACACATCCGCAGAGCAGATTAAGGCAGGTAAGCACGTTTGGAATATGTCGAAGAAACATTTTAATTTTAATACAGGGTTGAGGTATCGGATATAATGCAAATGCGGGAGCATGGACTTTATATCGCTTGTAACACTTACTTCAAAAACGGATTGTTTTTCTTTTCGTAACCAATGGTTGTTGGCTGCATATGTCCCGCATAAACTGTGTAACCATCGGCCAGCGTAAAAAGTTTGTTTTTGATGCTGGCAATAAGTGTTTCAAAATCACCACCAGGAAGATCCGTACGTCCGATGCTTTGTCTGAAAAGTACATCGCCGCCAATCACAAATTGCTGTTCGTCATTTACAAAAGCAACGTGACCCGGCGCATGGCCCGGTACAAAAAGTAACCGAAGCGACGAGTTTCCAAAAGTTACCGTATCGCCTTCATCGAAGTAAGAATCTATTTCGGGTTCATCAAAACCTGCAAAACCATAGTTGGAAGCATAGGTTTTCACAGCTTTCAGCAGAGGCTCATCAATACGGTGTAAGGAAAACGGGATGTTATATTTTGCTTTTATCGCGGCAACGCCCAAAACGTGATCAATGTGGGCATGCGTATTGATAATCCTGACTGGCTTCAGGTGATTTGTTTCTATAAAATCGTAAAGCTGTTGATACTCGGCCTTATCATAACAACCTGGATCGACGATAACAGCTTCGTTCGTTTCATCGTACAACAAATAGGTATTTTCAGAAAAAGGATTGAAGACAAAGGATTTAATCTGTATCATTATTCAAACGTAAAAAATAGGAGCGAACCCCGGCGATATATAATCGCTAAGTTACGAAACAGATTGCAAACTGTGCTCAGTACTCCCTCTTTTCACTGACGGCAGCATAAATACGATCGAAGAAAAGCAGAATTTTACCTTTATACTTAGTTTCGGTTCCTACGCAAAGCCATATTTCTCCGGCAGCATTGGGTTTTACTTCCACCGCAAGATTGGCATTATCCCGGACAATACTGCGGTAAGCGATAGAATCAAGCCCGTTGCCCACGTCGCCGAGTAACAGCATTTGCGTACCACTTTTTCCGATGTCTCCTTTTTTTATATTGACATTATAAAAATTGCTTTCCAATACTTTTTTTGGTTCCTCGCCGGAAGCACCGGCTTTTATGTAGGTGATTTGTCCTGATGCGCCAACGGTGTCGGGGTAGCTTGTGGAGAGATTAATCCGGTAAGCAACTTTATAAGTGAGGGAAGTGTCCAGTCCTGTTATTTTTCTTTTAATAAACCAGAACAGACTTTCTCCTGTATTGGTCCCTTCAACCCTTAATCCCATGGCGGAGCTATCGGTTCTTGCGGGAATTTTATCCTGTGTGATGCTAAAAGCCACAGCAGTTTCCTGCCCCGTTTTATATAATGCAAAATCTCCCGTCCAGTCATCAAGACCATCCTGGAAAGTACTGTCGAAAAAACGTATTGGAAGCGGATCGGCAGCTTTTTTACAGGCAATCACCATGATCGCCATTAATAAAGTTCCTCCTAAAATCCACTTTTTCATATTCTCAATTCCTTTTAAGCACTAATTATTGTTCTGTGCATACGATTTTGATACGGTCATAATACAAAACGGTTTTTCCATCATAACGCGTGTCCTCTCCGATGCAGATCCAGATTGTTCCATTTGCATCAGGTTTTACAGCAATAGTCTTGGAGTCGTTCTTTCGGTTTATGATTTCGTAAACTGCTCTCGATGCTTTGTTGACCACATCACCAATGATAGCCATTTCTGCACCATCTTTATCCCAGAGCCCTTTTTTTATCGAAGGGGTAAGATATGTATTTCCAAGTTTAACCGGCTCGGTTGCAGAGGCACCAGCTTTAATATTAATGTTCTTGCCTGACCCGTTAGGAAGATCCGGGAAATTTGAAGCCACATCAATATCAAAATCAATAGTATAAGTTTTGTCAGGATTTAGCCCTGTCATTTTCTTTTTCAGAAAAAGGAAAATACTGTCGCCGGCGTTGGTTGCTTCAAGCCTGAGGCTCCATCTTGTTGAGTCAATGATCGCTGGAAGGGAATCACGTTCCATACGGAAACCGATTTTGGTGGTGTCGGCCTTGTTATACAAAGCATAATCACCACGCCATCCTTCAAGCCCGGTATCAAATTCGGAGATCATCGTTCTGACAGGATCCACGTTATTCCTTTCCTCACTGTTACAGGCAGACAGGCCTAATAACAAAACCAGTTTTGCCCACGTCAAATATTTCTTCATCAAATTAAATCGCTTTGAGTAGACAAAACTAGTCGAAATTACGGAGACGATTGACTAATTAGCTAGCTTTTCGTTAATTGTCACCTTTATTTTGTCGTAATAAAGTACGGTTAATCCTTCAAAGCCCGAATCTGTTCCGACGCATAACCAGAGCTCTCCTTTGTCATTCGTCTTTACTTCAAACGGTTTTGTAATGTTATCACGTTTTAAAATTTTATATTCACTGGTTTCTACACCATTCTCAACATTCCCCAAAATAGCCAGATCTTTACCGCTGTTACCCTGAGCACCTTTATCCAGATTGAAGGTGTAAAAATTATTTTCAAGTTTTTTTACGGGTTCGACAGCAGAAGCACCGGCTTTGAGGAAAACAGAACTTCCCGCCGATCCGCCTGCACCAATACCGTTGATGGGATAATTTGTTCCCAGGTCAATTTCAAAAACGACATTGTAAGTCTGGTTTGGCCGAAGTCCCGATAATTTCTTTTTGAGAAACATAAACATATCATCGCTTCTGTTATGGCTTTGCAACATCAAACCATACTTTTTCGTGTCAAGCGGGCTGGGCAATGTTGTGCGTCTGAAACGAAATTCAATCGAAGCTGTATCGGTCTCATTACTGTACTCAGCCAGATCTCCTGCCCAATCTTCTGCACTGCGTTCGAAGTCCGATTGAATGACCGCCCCCGATCTATTAAAATCCACATCATCATTACACGAAAACATACTTACTGCCAGCGTCATAACGCCAAAAAACATCCAATTTTTCATAGCTTAAACAATGTTTGGTATCCAAAAAATAATTAATAACTATTAATCAGGATTCAGATATCCGCCCGTTGGTTGGAAAAAAGCCGCAAAATTCAGAATAAATTTTTTCTTCCCACTGATTTTAAGACGTTTTGAAAACTACCCGATCAGAAATATGGTAGGTTGTTTATGCAGATCCGGCTTATTTTTTTTCCAGTATTTTACAGGATGTGTTTCAATAAATTCATCTTCCGAAGTAATGTTCGCTGCGATGCAGAGCAGGGTATCAATCTGGCAGATATCCAGTAATGCATCCAGAAAGGAGTTGTTTCGGAAAGGGGTTTCCATGAAAATCTGTGTCTGGTTTTTCTGAATAACATCAATTTCCAGCTGCTTAATTGCCGTTTTTCTTTCCGCCTTGTCAATGGGAAGATATCCGTGGAAAATGAACGATTGTCCGCTCATGCCCGAAGCCATTAACGCCAGAAGAATAGAAGACGGTCCAACCAGGGGTACCACCTTGATGCCGATCTGATGCGCAAAGTCTACGGCGACCGAACCGGGATCGGCCACGCCCGGGCATCCTGCTTCGGAAATTACGCCGGCATTTTGTGTAAGACCTTTCAGCTGATCTTTCGTTTCGCCGCGCGGGGTATCTTTATGAAGTTCGTAAAATGTAATGTTATCAATGACTTTCCCCAGTTTGAGGCTACTGATGAAGCGACGGGCAGTTCTGATATTTTCAACAAAAAAGACGTCAACATTGGCAATAACATCTTTAATCTGAGGACTTAGTACCTGATCGTTGGTTCCTTCTGCAAGCACAGTGGGGATCATGTATAAGGTTATGGAATCTTGACTCATGGATTTGTTTTTTGACTTATTTTCAACCAGGCGGCTGTAAAATGAATCTGTAAATAAAAACAAAGCTATGAAACAGCGACTTTACTTTCTCTTAAATTTTCTTAATTGTAAGCAATTGCGAATGCGAAGGATTCGGAAAGTCGGGAAAATCAGCGCGTATGTTGTTAAGTAATCAGGTACAGGAGATTTTTTTTTCATTAATTAAGTTAAACAAATTCGTAAGAAGATCATATACAGAAAGATCATGAAATTTCTTTTATATTATTTTCCAACCAATTTGCGAAAAAGTGCATCTACCATAAAAATACAAACTTATGAAACGATCACTTTACATTCTTATATTTATCATTTCCACACTTGGTTGCAAGAACGATCAGGATGTTATGGATAGTCCGCAGAGTGCCATGGCGTCCATTGGTGGAAAATGGCTTTTGACTGAAATGGAGCAGTCAGTTAACGGAAAAAACGTATGGATGCCCGCAATAACCCTACAACCCGAATTCATTGTTTTCAGATACGACGGCGTGATCTTAAACGGTGAGGAGAAAGCTGGCTGCTGTTCTCCGAAAATTTTGAACGTCAACAAATCTTCGTTTGAAATAAAGCCGCAAGAGCCGATACAATACGGGACAGACTGCGCGGCGGTGTTGTGTGGCCCATGTCAGGTTTGGGACATAAGTTTGTCAGGAGACGAGATGATTATTGCCAAATGTCAATCGCCAAGAACCAAGTATGTTCGGAACTGATTTTGGGCAGATAGAAACTGTGTAACGGTTTTAAAATAGCATTTTATGAGAAAATTGCTTTGCTTTTTATTCGTTCTATTGGCTCTTGGCAGTTGCCGGAAAGACGAACCGGAACCGGAACCAGGTTTTAAAAATTTGGCAGGAAGATGGTTGGTTACAGCACGAGAGGAAATGAGTAATGGTGAAAAGGTTTGGGTGCCCTCAACGGCATCAGCTCCTGTTTATTTAATATTCCGGTTTGACGGCCTGATTATTAACGAGAGAGGGGAGACAGGTTGCTGTTTTTCTTACGATTATATAGTCAATGGAGAAAAAATTTCTGTAATACCCAAAGCAGAGCTCAAATATCCAGGCAATTGTGCCCTTGTTGATTGTTTCAGCTGTACTTTGGGTTTAGATCTTTCGGGTGACGATTTAATCGTTACCGGGTGTTTCGGATTCAAGACTAAATACGTGAGAGACTGATAACTATGCTTTAAGAAAAGCCAGTAAATCCCCAACGAAAGTTTTCGGCTGTTCGGCCTGGACCCAGTGACCGGCATTGGCAATGGTATCCAGCTTTGCATTCGGGAATATTTTTAATATATCCTCCCAATCCTCATCAAGAATATAGTCCGACTTATCTCCACGCATAAACAGGGTGGCAGTTTCCACAGGTTTTGTCGTCCGGATCGCCGCACCGACTTTTGCCATATCCCTTGTAAGCACAGGCAGGTTAAAGCGCCAGTCAAATCCGCCCTCTTCTTTTCTGTAAAGGTTTTTCAAAAGGAACTGTCTCACGGCCAGTATTGGCTCGTAAGTACTTAAAAAATCATCAGCCTGCTGGCGGTTTTCAATTTCTTCAACAGGCAGTGCATTAAGCCCTTTGAGGATTTTGGTATGATGCATCGGATATTGTTTTGGGCCAATATCAACGACAACAAGTTTCTCAAAAGTATCAGGATTATTTACTGCATATTCCATCACTGTTTTTCCACCCATCGAATGGCCAAGTAACAATGGTGATTCAAGGTTTTGTTGTTCAAGAAATTCTTTCAGGTCTGCTGCAAGGGTAGGGAAATCCAGTGAGCCCTCGTGGGAAGAGCGTCCGTGATGTCGCTGGTCAACCAGATAAACGATATATCCTTGTTCTGAAATTGTCTTGCCAATTGTAAGCCAGTTATCAAGAAATCCGAACACGCCGTGAAGGATTACCAGCGGTTTTCCGGATTCTCCTATTTTTTTGAAGTTTAACTGCATTTTTTTTTCGAAAATTAAAAAAATCTGTTTTCAGGAAATCATGCAAATATAAGCAATTCCATAATACCCGGATTTTTGCGTATCTGTGACCAATTGTTAGTTATGTGTAATTATTTCAAAGATCATGCATGTTTGTTTGACATATAGTTATAAAATAAGGGAAATGTTAACAAAATCTTAATATTGAAAATATATCATTTTTTAGATGCATATCTGCATATTTTCAGCAAATCAGCTAGTTGCGTTTATAAGTATAGCATTTTGGTAGGATTACAAAAATTGTTTTACAATAAAAAAAACTTTTATTTTACGGTCAATATCAGAATCACTTTTTAGTGAACCTACTACTAAAATTCATCAAATCCCCCAATTCCATGAACAGGAAAAGTTTACTTTTCCGAGCAGCAAGTCTTATGCTGTTCGTATTCTCATTGTCTTTCCTAAACGGAAAAGTACAAGCGCAGGTTACTTCAACGTCAATCAGTGGATTAATTACTGATACCAAAGGAGAAACTTTACCAGGAGCAACGATTAAAGCTCTGCACGAACCAACAGGAACGGTTTATTCAACAATTTCCTCGGAAAAAGGTCAGTACACGCTGCCAAACTTACGTGTTGGCGGTCCTTACAAAGTAACTGTAAGTTTTATTGGCCTGATCACGAAAGAAATCAATGATGTAACTACAACGCTGGGATCGCCGCTTACAGTGAATGTTGCGCTGGAAGATGCTTCCCAGACGCTGAACGAGGTGGTTATTTCAGGAGGTAAAGGAAACCTTATCAGCACTTCACGAAACGGTGCATCCACTTTCATCTCTTCCAGATTGATGCAGAGTGTGCCAACGATCAGCAGAAGTGTTTCTGATTTTGCACGTTTGACACCGCAGGCCAACACGGCCGGCAGCGGCGTTTCTTTCGGTGGCCAGAACAACCGTTACAACCAGTTTACTATTGATGGTGCCAATGCAACAGATGGTTTTGGTCTTGGTTCAAGCGGTACAAATGGTGGGCAGGCGAATGTTAACCCGATCTCGATTGAAACGATTCAGGAGATGCAGATCGTGTTATCTCCTTATGATGTGACACAAGGTGGTTTTACAGGTGGTGGTATTAATGCAGTTACCAAAAGTGGTGCGAACCAGTTCCATGGTTCGGTTTACGGACAGTTACAAAACGAAGGTTTTATTGGCAAAAGCCCTGCTTATAACGATGTCGTTACAAGAAACAAATATCCGGATTTCAGCAACAAAACTTTTGGTGCCAGTTTAAGCGGTCCAATCATCAAGAACAAATTGTTCTTCTATGCAAATGCGGAAAGATATATTAAGTCAACACCTTTGGCTTTTGATCCAACTATCGCAGGATCGGGTTCTAATGCAAATGTTGATACGCTGCAATCGCTAAGAAATTTCCTTACTGAGACTTACGGTTTCGATCCGGGGAGTTATGGAGCTATCAATAATGAAAACAAATCGGTTTCCTTATTCGGACGTCTTGACTGGAATATTAACGAGAAACACACTTTGACCCTTAGGCATAACTATGTTGACGGAAGTAACGATATCAGATCAAGGGGCATAAACTCGGTTGTATTTTCAAATGGTGGCTACAAGTTTTTAAGTAAACAAAATTCTACGGTTCTGGAATTAAATAGTAGTCTCTCATCAAATGCTTCCAACGTTTTACGTCTGACATACAACACGGTCAGAGACAGCAGAACCAGTGCTTTCTTCCCTTCTTTGATTATCAATAATTATGACGTTGCGAAAAAGCAGACTATCCAGTACAACTTAGGTTCTGATAACTCATCGCAGGTAAATGGTCTTAATCAGGATATTTTTACCATCACGGACAATTTTACGTTGTACAAAGGAAAACATACCCTGACGTTTGGTACCAATAACGAATTTTTCAGCAGTGAGAACTTGTTCCTTCAAGGGTTTTACGGAAACTATTCTTATGGACAATCGGGAAATACAAATTCGAACAACATTTCGAATTTTAAAAATAACAGAGGTTTAACACAATACTCTGTGGGTTATTCAACCAGTGCTGATCCTACTGACAAAGCACAGGCAGATTTAAGTGCTGCACAGTTTAGTATTTATGGACAGGATGTATGGTCGGTTAAACCGAACTTTAAACTGACTTATGGTTTAAGATTGGACATGCCGGTTTTCTTCAATACGCCTGCTGAGAATACAGCTTTTAATTCAGATCCTGCTTTTGCTGCTTACGATGTACAAACTCAGAATATGCCAAAAGCGAAACTTCTGTTCTCTCCGCGTGTTGGTTTCAACTGGGATGTGAAAGGAGATGCTACTACACAGCTTCGCGGGGGAGCCGGATTGTTTACAGGACGTGTTCCTTTTGTGTGGATTTCTAACCAGATATCAAACACAGGTGTAACAAACCTATCTTACGCTCCTGCTGTGAATGCTGCTGAACTGGCTAATATCAAGTTTAACTTTAATCCTAATGATGCGCATGCCGGTGCATACATACCTGCAACCAGTACTAAGCCTGTGTCTCCGATTAACGTAACAGACAAGAATTTCAAATTCCCTCAGGTTTTCCGTGCCAATTTAGCCGTTGACCAAAAACTGGGCATATGGGGTTTAGTGGGTAGCCTGGAAGGTATTTTTACAAAAACTGTTAATAATGCCAATTACCAGAACATCAATATCAGCGAGGACGGAGAATCAACAGTTAAAATTGGTCCTACGACAAGACCTTTATGGACAAAAAGAGTAAGCTCGTCATTTGCTGATGTTTATATGTTAACGAACACCAACAAAGGTTATAGTTATAATCTTACTGCGCAACTACAAAAGCCGTATAGCCGCGGGTGGTCTGGATTTGTAGCTTACACCTACGGAAGATCGAAATCACTTACTGACTTAACGAGTTCGACAGCTAATTCTAACTGGCGTTTTGCTTATGCAACTAACGGGTTAAACCGTTTGGATCTGGCTAACTCTAATTTTGATTTGGGTTCTCGTGTTGTCGGAACGATCAGCAAGGAATTTAAATATTCTAAAAACTTCGCTACCACTTTTACGCTGATATACACAGGTCAATCGGGTCAGAGATTGTCTTATCTTTACAGCAGAACAATCACGGGAGATGATTTCGGCGGAGGTATTAATACCATGGTGTATCTGCCGGCGACAGCAGCTGAGGCAAATTTTGTAGACATAAAGGGAGGAGCTACGGCGGCTCAGCAATGGACCGACTTCCAGGCCTTTGCTGCCAATAATAAATACATTTCTGATAATCTGGGTAAGGTTACGAAACGTAATGAAGACAGGGCTCCGTTTGAACATCACTTTGATTTGCGTATTGCTCAGGATTTCATTCTTGGTAAAAATAAATTGCAGGTTTTCTTTGATGTGTTAAACGTAGGAAGTCTTTTGAATAAGGATTGGGGAAGAAGCTATTCAGCATCTAATCAGTCACCAGCCAATCAAAATGTTCTTTTGTTCACGGTCGTTAATTCTGGTGCACAAACTCAGAATGGAACAGCAGTTACCAACCCTACTGCGGCATCACCTGCTTTTCAATTCAATGTTAACAGTATGACTGATATTGAAGGAACAAGAAGACCTTACAGTGTGAGCGACTTTACTTCGCGCTGGCAGTCACAGCTTGGGGTGCGTTACTCATTCTAAGTTTCAAATTATTTCAAAAGGAAGGCCCGTTTCGAAAGATTCGGGCCTTCTTTTTTACCTGATATTTATAAGGTTGAGATTATTCAAATGTTTCTGTTGTCAATAGAAATATTGAACAATATAACCCGTCACAAAGCAAAGCGGTTGAATCAGACATTTCCGATTCAGCCGCTTTGCTTTGTGATAACAGATTATTTTTGAAAAAGGGAATGAACAAATATCGGTTGATCCGTGCAAATAATGTCTGCGCCACTTTCCCAGATCTTGTTGTACTTCGGAGCGGAAATTTCAGTATTTAAAGTATCAATATTGCCGTTGGTGCCGAGTGAGGTTACAATTTTCATTGAATGTATTTTCATATAAAACGCTTCCTCCTGTAATTCTTTTGGCGTTAGAGCCACCAGGTTATCCAGCGGAATACCTGATTTTTCAATGCTGCTGATATGTTCCAGATTATTGAAACCCACGGCAAGCATCATGGCTGGCTCAATGGCATGGGCCGATTGCGCTTCATCCAGAGAATAACAGATCAGGATTGATTTATGAACTGCATTGTTGTCTTTTAGCATTTTAATGGTTTTGACAAGATCAGTTTCCGGCTTTTTGTCAACGACAAGAACCAGATTTTTGTCTTTGCCCCAATCCAGCACTTCTTTAAAAGCCGGGATTTTATTTTTAGTTAAAAGTCCTTTTTCATCTTTCAAACGATATTGTTTTACATCTTTCCAAAGCTGCTGGTTTAATAGTCCGGTTCCGTTGGTCCGTATTTCCAGTTCATTATCATGCGAAATTACCAGCTGGCTGTCTGCCGTCATGCGCACATCAAATTCCAGTAACACACACGGTACATTCTGATAGGTATTTTCAAAAGTAGCCATGCAATTGCCCGGATATCCGTCTTCCGTTCCGCCCTGATGTGCCATAATCATCGGAACAAACCGGTTTGAAGGTTTAAGATGCGCTTTTAAACTTCCTGTCTTGCTGAAATTGCAGTTATCAGTCACAGATGTGAATTGTCGGGAAGGTACACAGGATGTTAATAATAAAAGCAATAAGACAGGGTAAGGGTTATTCAAACGTTGTGCTAACATTAGCTGAGTTTTTTTATCAGATTTTGGTCATTGTTTTACTTCCAGGGTTTTATTCAGTGTGTCAACCGCTACGCGATAACCTTCAATGATCAGTCGGGAAATATCTTCGGAATTAAAATGCTGCATATCCAGAACCAGCGGTGAGACAGGACGTATCACAGTTAATTTCATAGGAATTCCACGTAAAATAGACCTGTCCACAAACGATTCCGCCCAGATGATGTTGCTGTTCGCATATTCGTTTACGGTAATGTCCCTGACCCTCTCAACCAGTGTAATGAGGTTTCTTGGATTAAGTCCTTCCGGTTGGTATAAATGAGGCGAATGGCAGGCAATCACCACAATCTCGGTCGCGCCGTCGGCAATGGCCTGGCGGATTGGCGCCACTTCACGTAAGCCACCATCCAGATACATTTCTTTTCCGATGGCAATGGCGGGCATCAGCATCGGGATAGACGAGCTGGCACGTACATAATCAAGGAAGTGTGGTTCCTGTGGGGTTACATATTTGATTTCTCCGCTCTGTACATTCACCGCGCCCACTTTCACTTTTACCGGACTATGTTTTAAATATTTGTCCTTCACATTTTTACGGATGAGCAAATGCAGAGGCGCCGGGTCCACCAGTCCGTCAAACCTGCTCATCAGCGTATTCATCCCTAACATAACGCGTGATCGCAGCGTTGAGATATCCTGAGGCTGCGTTATATTCTTAACCCAGAACTCCAAAAGTTTTCTTCCCGCAACCGGCCAGTTCTTATTACCTTCTTCATCATGTTGCCGCCCAATCTCGTTGGCCAGGAAGGTAGTATTTAATGCACCTACTGAAATTCCATAAACCATATCAGGTTCAAAACCATTTTCCAGAACCGATTGGATTGCTCCAACCTGAAAAGCGCCTTTCATGGATCCACCTCCAAGCACGAGTGCCTTCATAAATTATTTGCTTTCGGCTGTCTGCTCTCTGCTTTCAGCTATTGATTAAAGGATGCGTTTTAGCTTTTTATACTGATCATTTTTCGATTCGCACTCGGCCGTATAAATAACGGTTTTTCAGTCCTGTTCTACTCAATTCACTTATTTTTCAATTTCATATTTCCAATTTTAAACATTTTCATTCTAAAATAGGTATAAAGAGAAGATTTTATTCCAAATTTGAAGATTAAAGTGCAGAAGTTGATAAAACCAATTTTTTTGAACTAAACTGCTGCATATCGCCTTTCAATAGTCGGAGGTAAAGTAAGACTTCCTATAATTTATATGACCCTTTCAATAAAGGATATACAAGCTCCTATTGCGGATGAAATGAAAGCTTTCGAGCATAAGTTTCGCCAGTTTATGAAAAGTGATGTAATGCTGCTCGATCAGATCATGAATTACATCGTACGCCGTAAAGGCAAACAGCTCAGGCCGATGTTCGTGTTTTTGTCTGCGGGTGTTTGTGGTCCTATCACAGAATCGACCTATCGCGGAGCTTCGTTTATCGAACTTTTGCATACTGCTACCCTTGTTCATGATGATGTAGTGGATGATTCCAATTACCGTCGGGGATTTTTTTCTGTTAACGCTTTATGGAAAAACAAAATTGCAGTGCTTGTCGGGGATTATTTATTGTCCCGCGGCTTGTTACTTTCTGTTGAACATAATGAATTTGAACTGCTGAAAATTGTCTCAACGGCCATGCGTGAGATCAGCGAAGGGGAATTGCTTCAGATCGAAAAAGCCCGCCGACTGGATATTAACGAGGAGGTTTACTACGAAATTATCAGACAAAAAACGGCTTCTCTTATTGCTTCATGCTGTGCCGTTGGAGCCTGTTCGGTAGGTTCAGATGCGGAGATGATCAAGAAAATGCACGCTTTTGGAGAAAAAGTAGGTATCGCTTTTCAAATAAAAGATGATCTTTTTGACTATGGTGAAGATGAAATCGGGAAACCGCTGGGCATTGATATCAAAGAAAAAAAGATGACTTTGCCGCTCATTTATGCGCTGAACAAGGCTTCATGGCTTGATAAACGCAAAATGATCAACATCATAAGAAACGAAAGCCACAAGCCCAATAAAGTGCTTGAAGTAATCGCATTTGTGAAAGATTCCGGCGGCTTGAAATATGCACAGGCGGTTATGGAACGGTATGTGGAAGAGGCAAGGTCACTGTTGCATGAATTCGCGGAATCATCCCACAGAACGGCTTTGGAGCATCTGGTTCAATATACGATCGAGCGCAGTAAATAATATTTCTGCGCTATTTTGTTTTTTGTTCATATAACACTTCAAAGCCAGACCGGTATACTTCCTGATAGTGTTGTTTGACAAAATTATCGATCTGCGGATAGTGTTTCAATTCACAGCTTTCGTTGGTTAGCAGCCCACCCGGGAGGGAGAGATCGAGGAACCATCTAGGATTATTTTTTTCCAGATCGGCCAAATATCTGTCCCGATAATATTGCCCCAGATCAGACTGATAACTTGTCTGAAAGTCAAAATGAACGTCCCGTGTGCCCATTAGCAAGCGCCCGGCATGTACATAATACGATCCCCAGCCCCACACGGCTATCCTGTCTTCAGGCTTCCGGTTCGCCAAAAGATTATTTACCAGTTTTGGGTTGATGATATCGTCAAGATGTTGTTTTTCATTTTCAACGGCTCTGTCAGCATTTTTAACATTAACGTAAAAAATCAAAGCTATAACCACGCTCGCAGCAGGAATCAGGAAGCGGCCGGGTGTCCAGCCGTATTTTAGCAACAACCACACCAGATAGCTGTAAAGCGGAACGATCACCAAAGTAATATAATGGAGATAGTATCTTCCCGGTTTCATGATACTGTAAACCGTTATCAAAATCGTGAGGATAAATCCGGCATGATAAAGCAAATCGATCAGGGTTAGCGGCTTTTTTACAACGTTCCGGACAATACCGATCAGCAGCAAGGCAAAACTCAGAATCGGCAGGAGGGATCGTATGCCGGATTTTAAAAATGTTTTTACCGTGTCAGCCGTAAAAAGGTTGGCAGTTGTATAACGAAGATTACCGATTAAATAAGACTGCACAAAATCGTAAAAACCTCCGTACAGCCAGATGATAGCCAATGCGGCCAGCTGTGTTGCTGCAAAGCTGAAAATAAAAATCAGGCTGTCTTTTTTTTCATTTCTGATAAAAAATAGCAGTATAAAACAAGCTCCGGTTAAGTAAAGAAATATAGGTGTTACCTGTAATTTTACATAAAAAGAAGCGGCACAGGCAGTGCCTGCTATGATAAGATTCCACTTGCTTATTTTGAAATTGAACGAAAGCCGTAAAACGATGCTGAGCAAAATAGCCATGAATAACATGGGGAAGTTTTCGCTTGATGCGTGTATGAGATCCGTGAAATAGAAGAATCCCAGCGTAAGCACCAGCGGAATGATGGCTAATCGGGCAAAATAGGAATTTGAGATTTTTCGGAAAGTATAAAAAAGGATCAGAATGGTCGGGATTTGAAACGCCAGCACATAAAATAGTCTTAATTCGCCATAGGAGCCCCAATCCAGTACTTTCGTTACGATCATCGCCGGGAGAAAGTTAAGAGGGCCAGAAGTGGTAGGATCGACGGATATCCAGGCACGCGGATCAAACGCCAGCGTACGTCCGCCGCAAAGCATAATACTCTCATCGATATTGAGCATTCCGGCATGGAAGGGACTTAATTTGGCGATTAACAGGAAAAAGCAAATACCTGCCATAAAGAGATTATCACTTTTGAATATCGTATTGCTGCCGTTTGTGGTTTTCAGAAGAGCGAATATGCAAATCAGGCAAATGGCCGCATTGCCAATATAATAATAGAATGAATTCATAATGGGATTAGCCTTTCTAAGCAGTTACCTGTTAACATTGGGAGGTAAGCTTAACTTTTCAAAGTGATCTGTGGTCGAAAATATGAATTTTAGGCATAAAACCTCATTTTCTAACGCACATTAATCCATTTTATTCGAAAGTGGCTAGTAAAATTACTATCAGTGTATAATAAAATTAAATAAATAGTTTCATGACTAATTATTTAGTTATATATTTAAATTCTCATTTAAATGATAGCAGCCATGAAAATAATACCAGTAATTATAATGATCCTGTCGGCAGGGCTTGTTACGGCGCAACCCAAAATCTGGACGAGGGATGAGGCGAAGACCGCGGGTTTTCATATTGACCAATTGCCTGTAACGTATACTCAGGCGTTTTCTGAGGACTTATCAAAAGAGCTTTTTAATGTTTTGGATGAGTCTCTGGGAACGGTGTTATCGCTTAAAGCCAATCCAGCGATCGGCGTTTTTGTTCAGGTTTTGGTAAATGACAAAGGCGGTGCCGATTATGTTATTTTTGACGCGGAACGTTCGGAGGGATACAATAAAGATTCGTTGAACCGGTTGATCAAAAATTCGTTCGTTACCAAAATCACAGACTGGAAAATGTCGAAAAAGCCGGACAACCCGTTTCACGTTGTACTATTCCGTGTATATGGCCGGCAGGATGTTCCTCGTCAGACGCGGCAAACGGATAGTTCCGTTGTAACAATAGAAGGTGCGATAGCGATTAAGGATACATTAAAAGTTAAAAGAATATTTTTCAACCAGCTGGATTTGACAGCATTGCCCGAAGTGGTTTATCGGTTCCCAAATGTGGAAGAATTGTATCTGAGTGAGAATAAATTAAAAACACTTGCGATTGATTTCAAAAGATTGCCCCGCCTGAAACAATTGCATCTGCAAAAAAATATGCTGACCGAAAATGGACTCGTTTTCTCCAAAAACGAATCTTTGGAAATACTTAATCTACGGGAAAACAGTTTTACGGATATTCCGTCAGCGGCAAGAGTATGCAAAAAACTGGAAAGTTTATGGTTGGGCGGGAATAAACTGTCTGCCCTGTCGAATCGTAGTTTCAGAAGATTGAAGCAGGTAAAAGATTTGAATTTTTATAAATCCCAACTGGCGATTTTGCCGCGGGGAATCAAAAAGATGAAAAATCTGGAAGTACTGGATCTTTATTATAATCAATTTGAAACGTTACCATCTTCGCTGACCAAACTAAGAAAACTGACGCATCTTGCAATTTCGTATAATCAGCTAAAAACTTTGCCAAAAAATATGGACAGGCTTAAAAACGTACATACTCTTTATGCGCATCATAACAGGCTGAGCACACTTCCGGAAAAAGTAAGTAAAATGGAAAAAGTAAGTATCCTGGATCTTGGATTCAACTGGTTTACGAATTTTCCACTGGAAGTGGCGTCGCTGAAAGGGTTGCAGGAACTGGATATTTCATCCAATAATTTCCCGGATTTTCCTGCAAAACTATTGGAGATAAAAAAACTTAACAAAGTGTATTTGCAGGGAAATCCCTTTGCCGGAAAGGATATTGAGGTTAAGTATCAGCAGCAGCTCAGCGCGCTGAAAGACAAAAATATAGAAGTATTTTATTGAAAATAATAAGTCCTGAACTGCTTAAAATACAGCTCAGGACTTATTCTTACAGATTCCACCAATAGGTGAATTTCAAAACAATAGCGCGGCTTTTTGTCATGAAATTATCCGGTAAGTAATTATCCGTGTAAACAATATACAAGTCGGATGCTGGCTTATAACGCCATTGCAAACGCGAGTTCAGGTTAATATTGTCCGCCTGATTGTTGTATTGCATGAATGTAGTAAAATATAGATTATTGCGGAACGTCACATCAACACGGGGACCGACAAGCCAAAGCTGGGTTCGGTTCCATGGAGCTGTCAAATGGATGTCATTGTAATTTCCGGCCAATGCAATAGCTACATAAGGCTGCACGCGATAGCCAAGTTCTGTTCTGAGATTGGTTCGGGTTCCATTATTATAATACCCGCCAAAAAGTCCGGCAAAGGTATAAGTGAATTTTTTTTGTGGTCCCGATATTATTTCGAAGCCAGCAGACGTCCAGTTATGTTCTGTCCCGGTTGCCAGTTTTTCTTTTCCTAAATTGGTGGGATCAAAAGGGCGCAGCAGTCTCGTATAATTGCTGGTCATATAGGCCGAAATCGTTGCCCGGGTTATAAAATTCAGGTTATAAGAAAAAGTAAGTTCACGATCACTGAGCGACATTTGTTTATCCCAATAAATATTGCTCGCGAATTTTGGTCCGTGGCTTATGATCTTCGGGTTCTTTATAAAAAACAAATAACCGACTGTTGGGCTGATTTTGTAATAACCGTTACGGGTTGCGTTCGGTACATAACCTACTTCTGCATTGTAATTCTTGCCGACGTATTCATGCTGCCATTGCCAGAAAAAATTGGCTTTACTGAATTTTAAATCGGCGGCATGAACAAAATCATCCGTTGATTTTCCAGGTGTAAACGACTTTAAAAACATGACTTTCCCAGTCCACAGGTTGTTGACACTGGCCAGGTTGTATTCTGCACCAATGTTTCGGTTGTACCGGTAAGTCGCCGCATTTTTTTCCAGGGAATAATTAACGGCATCGCGGTTTATAAAGATAAAACGGACATTGGATCGCGCAAAAACCTGCCTTTGTAAAGCAAAAACCGCATAATTATTTTTTGGAATGGTATCCTGCGAGCCGGTCTGTACATCCAGAACACCTATCCGCCAGTTCTTATTCAGTTTACCGCTCATGCGGGCACCAAACTGGATGGGAACGCCCAAACCGATGCGCCGCGAGAAAAAAGGACGAATGGTAGCGTACCCGAAGTTGGCAAACAAATCAGCATTCTCAAGGAAAAACTGCCTGCGTTCCGGAAAAAACAATTCGAAGCGGTTTAAATTTGTTTGCTGAACGTCTACATCCACCTGAGAGAAATCCGGATTAACCGTGAGATCCAGGTTTAGTGATGGTGATAAACCTATCTTGACGTCACCACCGATGTCAGTCTTGTATTTATTAGGTTTTTCATTTTGGAAATCGCGCGTTAGTCTGGTCGCTGCATAGGGTATCACGGAGATATTCGGCCCCGGACTTGGCGGTGGCTGATCCCAAACAAGCACACCGGTGTAAGCAAGGGCCGCCGAGGGAAACTGTCTTGGCACGGGAGCCCAGGCCGATTTTTCCGAAATCGTTAAATCCTGCCGGCTGAAATTAATTCCCCAGCGCGAAATACCCGATTTGTACCGGATACTTTTAAAAGGAATGGCGGCTTCCCAGACCCACTTTTCCGGGTCGTTTTTTACTTCACTGACCCAGCGGTTATCCCAGCTGAGATCAACAGTCCCACCGTCACCCATTTGTCCGTCCCAGGGAGCACCGGCAGCATTGGCACCAAAAGAAAACCCGTTTGTACGGTCATCAAAGGTGTCCATAAAAAGCAAGAAGTTGTCATTTTTTCCAAAAGCAAAATCCCGTTTGAGCGATTCTACGATGATAGAGTTTCTGACAGTCTTGTAGTTAACAACCAAAATGTACATGTTATTCTTGTCATAAGACATTTTAACGGTTGTTTTGGCCCGGGAATAACTGGTATCCATGGGTGTAACCATGAAAAAGTTTTCCGCCGTTTCCGCTGATTCCCAGGCAGGATCATCGGGGTTTCCGTCTATTGTAATCGGCGACGGAGCCGGATGAATGTGGTATTGATACTTTTCATTGGGTTTTTGGGCCAGACAATTTCCAATAAGGAAAAAGCATAACACGAATTTAATTAAGGATTTAGGTAGCACTTTTTCGTTATGGGTAGGAATATGAATTAATAAAAAAAATTACATTGAATTTTCGTTTGGGTGTTTAAAAATTTTAGCATCGGCATAAAATGTACCGAAGGGAATGACCGAAGCAACAAATGCAAGTGCAAATTTTTTCCAGCCCCAGTTGTACTCGACAACAACCTGGATCAGCAGCACCGCATATAAAATAAATAGTACGCCATGTGCCATCCCGACTACGCGGACAGCTTGCGGATACCCTGCGAGATATTTTAAAGGCATTGCAATTCCTAACAGTATGAGCAGGGAAGTGCCTTCGAGAAATGCAACAAATCGTAATCTGCCAAGAGCGGTTTTGAGTAAATTGGCTAACATGAAAATTATGGAGAAATTAAAAATGCGACTTTGAATTGTAAAGATAACATTAATGCTGTTTCTGAGTTCTTTCCAGGGGATAAAAGCAGTATTTCCTGGAAAATCAACTTTTTTGAAAACCTGCTTTTACGGCTTATCTGCTTTTTAGGTATTGAAAATCTTAAATCAAAGTGTAAACTTGTAAAAAAAATTATTTACCGGTTACTTTCCCCCCTCTTAAATTTAAAATCCTATAACCAGCATTTTATTATTTAACTAATTTTATTGAGCAGTGAGTAAACTATATTTCTCGTTTTTTCTCTTGTTGATTGTTTCCCCGGCATTTGCACAGAAATATAAAGTGGCAGGGATTATCAAAGATGAGGCAGGTAAAGGTATAGGCGGTATTTCGGTGCAGGAATTAGGTACCAACACGCGTACCGTAACCAATGCCAACGGGATTTATGAAATGCGGGTCTATTACGGAAATGCCACACTGGTGGTTACAGGCGAAGGTTATGCGGCTGTTAAAAGGGAAATAAAAGGCATTGGAACGCAAAATTTTATCCTGGAAAATCCTTCAAAATCAAGGCAAAAGGGCGTTGTCGGGTCGCGGAACCTGAATAAATCAGCAACGGATCTGTATGCTCCGGTTGATATTATTGATGTAAAAAAAATAGCCAGACTGAACGGGGAGTTTGATTTACCCCAACTTCTGCAATATGTGTCATCGTCGTTTAACTCCAACAAACAGTCAGGCGCAGATGGAACAGATCAGATAGATGCGGTCTCGATTCATGGCATGGGGTCGGATCAGATTTTGATATTGGTAAATGGAAAAAGACGCCATCAATCCTCCTTGGTCAATTTATCCGGCACACGTGGCCGCGGGAATACCAGTCCGGATTTAAGTACAATTCCGGTTGCTGCTATTGATCGCATCGAAATTTTAAGAGACGGAGCAGCTGCCCTGTACGGTTCTGATGCGGTTGCTGGTGTAATCAATATTGTTTTAAAAGATAATACAGACGGGTTTACGGCCAATGCTAACGGAGGCATTCGCAGAGCAAAATATGCCAGCGATTCGAGCTCGTTTGATGGGCTGAGTTATAATGGAAATATTAATTACGGCCGGAAAATTGCCAAAAACGGATTTCTGAATGTTACGGCGGATTATAATTTTCAGGATCGCACGAATCGGGCTGATGTTCCGATAGATTCAATGCCCAGGAAAAAATTCGGAGATCCCAGAATTTATAACGGAAGTGTAAGTTATAACACCGCATTTCCTGTTTACAAAAATATTGAATTGTATAGCTTTGGTACTGCAAGTTACAGACAGGGAGAAACTTATGGCTGGACACGTGCTGCCAAAGATTCGGCAAACCTTCTCAAACTTTATCCGAAGGGATTTAATCCGCTGATTTCAAGAACCATCAACGACCGGTCTATTACACTTGGTGCCCGAACGGTATGGAAAAGATATGCGATTGATCTGAGCCATACGTATGGTTACAATAAATTCAGTTATGATGTGAGCAAATCTTTAAACCGGTCATTTGGAACAGGAACTCCTACTTCTTTTGAGGCAGGCGGTTTTCAAACGTTACAAAATTCTACCAATCTGGATGTTACAACATTCTTTGGCGATTTTCTGGATGGTGTTCACCTTGCTTTCGGGGCAGAGTACAGAATGGATCAGTATGAGATTGTTGCCGGAGATCCGCTTTCATGGAGAACATATGACCCATTAAAAATGGGTGGTGCGCAAGGCTTTAAGGGTTACGGTTCTTTGGAGGAAATAAGCAAAAAGCGTAATAATGCGGCCGCGTATGTCGAAGCAGATACGAAGGTAGATGATCGGTTTTCTTTCAATCTCGCCGGAAGGTTTGATTATTACAGTGATCTGGGAAGTGCCGTAAGCGGAAAGGGCGGGTTACGTTATAAAATAGCGAAAGCCATTACCCTTCGAGGATCGTACGGCATTGGATTCAGAGCTCCCTCATTGGCGCAGCAGCATTATAGTTACGATATTCTTGAACCCGGCAAGTCCAATCTGGATATTCCTCAGCAAACGATCATTGCCAGATCGGGCAGTGATGTAACCAAAACGCTGGGAGTACCTGATTTGAAAATGGAGACTACCCAGAATGCAAGTGCAGGGATCGTTTTTGCTCCGGACAGGAATTTTTCGGTAGCCGTGGATGGGTACTATGTTAAGGTTCAGGACAGAATTATTTTGACCGGAGCATTTGACGCAACGGACAAACAAATCGGAGCGCTGTTAAAAAAAATCAATGTCAACAGTGCGCGTTTTTTTACGAATTCGTTATCGACTTCTACGGCAGGTGTGGATCTCACACTGAACTATTCGGCTGATATTGGAGGTGGAAAGTTGAATACTGCGCTTTCCGCAAATTACAATACGATGAGTATCGATACCGTAAAAACAAACGATAAGCTTACAGGTAAACAGGGAATATATCTTGATAAGCGTGAACGTTATTTTATACTCGCTTCCGCACCGCCTGCAAAGATTAATCTTATGCTGGATTATACGATCGGCCCGCTGACGTTGATGGCGCGCGGTACTTATTTCGGTGAAATTGAGTTGATTAATCGTAACTATGGCGGAAAGAATAAGGCCGGAAAGGCTTTTGAGGCAAACGATTATACCGATTTTTACAAAGCAATGATCCAGGCAGACGCATCGGTTGGGTATAAAATCAATGAGAAATTATCGCTCACATTGGGGGGAAGTAATCTTTTAAATGCGTACCCGACTATGTCCAGATCAGGTAGGACAGAATCAGGTGGTGCCTGGGATTCAGTTCAGGCGGGCAACAGCGGAACGTTCCTATACACAAAAATTTATTACAAATTCTAATCCTATGAAAGCGGGATATATCATTTGTTTCATGTTATTTGCTGGTGTTTGCCAAGCTCAGCCTTGCAAATTACTCACAGATACTTTTCGGGAGGCGGATAAGTTACGGAGTGATAAAGAAGAATTTCAGAGGTTTCGTTTCAGTGAAGCGCAGCTGAATCAGGTACAGGTTATCCCGGGATTGGAAAAGGCAGTCGGATACATCAAGGTTCTGCAAAAAGTGCTGGAACAGGATTTTGAATCATATGGCCAAAGTCTGTTTTGGCAACTGGATGGAAAGCTGGCAACTTACCGGTTGAGCGAAGTGAAAAAGGAATGTCCGGAGACCAGTTTTAAAGTTTACGATGATGAAATTCAATATTATAAATCAAAGTACCGGGCATTTGATCCGAAGAAAGACAAGCAGGTGAAAAGCAATTAATTTCTCCTGACAACAAAAAAATCCGGCCAGATATTCGACCGGATTTTTTTGTTGTCAGGATATTACCGTCTTACACAGCGGCAGTTTTCCGTTTTTCTTTTGTGATATTGATGCCCGCATTTTCTTTATCGCGCATTTTGATAAAATCTTTGAAACGGCGTACGGTAGCCATTATAAAACCAATCACCAGGACAAAAGTACCAAGCCAGAGAATATTGATCAAAGGTTTTTCCGTCGCTTTCATTACAATGAAATCACGCTGGGTAGTATTCACCGCGAAAGTGAATTTGCCGGTTGAAGGATCTATTTCCTGGAATTGCACCCGGAATCCAAGGTCTTTGTTTACCTCCGGTTTGCGTGCAACCAAACGGTCACGAATCACAAATGAAGGGGTTATCATATACTCATGGTCTTTATCCAGAACACGGATAACGGCTTTTACAGCTGCGTCGCCTTCACCAAGTTTAATTCCTTCCACTTCTTCTGTACGAACCACATTATCCAGAACGGCAACATAATCATTTACAAAAAACGTATCACGCATGCTGATCGTGAAATTCTCAGTCGGGCTCCACACGGGCTCAGCAGTCGGATTTGTTACCATGGAAACATAGGTGTAAAGATCCTTGTCAAGTTCACGCTGTATATCCGGAGAAGAAACAAGTCCCATTCTTGGATTGATCTGTGCACGAGGGAACAGGTTAAATACACGACCTGACGGTTCACGGTATTCGATTTCGTAATAGAAGTTTTCAGGGAAAACCTCTATCGTATCACCTTTTGAATTGTATTTTTTGTCGTTAACAATGATATCTCTCAGGGCTACGGCGTGGAAATCGTTTTCGATCATATCCACCCAGCTTTTTGGAATATAGCCTGGTATATGCCTTGGCTCCACGCGCACATCCCGCCAGGTCAACATGTAATCGCCCATTTTTTCTGGCTTGTTCAGCCATAGGGTTATGTTTTCTTTATTTTCCTTGTTGTCGTTATTTGTGAATTCTGCACTGCGCGAAATCATCAAACCGGAGTTATTAATCGATACAACTTTGGTATAAGCAGAAGAAAACAGGATTCCCAGCAGCATTAAAGCCACCCCGATATGAGTTACCGCGCCGCCGGATAAGCTGTAATTTCCTTTAATGATCTGGAAAAGAATAGCTCCGTTGGCAACAATCGCAAAAATTGAGGTTGTGAGAAGAACGATGTATTGAATTTCTTTCACACCCTGATACGTGATAACCGCGGCGCTGATCAGCAATGCAATAAGCAGCGGGTTATACAAAGCATGCAGTTTGTCTTTCCCCACACGTTTCCACCAGAAAAACTGGCCGATACCTGTCAATACAATAATAAGCGAGAAGAACCAGAGCTGGAATTTATTATAATGTCCAATCTGATCCGCCGGAAGCGCCATGTTCAATACGCCACCAAAGAATTCGGCTACTTTATTATAAACGGGAATAGAGGTTGTCGCTAAAATCTGGAAGCCTGAAAGACATAATAACGTTGCTCCGATAAAAATCCAGAATTCCTGAGAATAGGTTGAAACTTCGTCTTCATCAGAAGGCAGGTCCTTCCAGCGGTAAACAAGTAGCCCGATGGCAACGACTGTGAAAGTCAGAAGGTAAATCAACAGCTGACCGGACAATCCAAGATCTGTAAACGAGTGAACCGAAGCATTCCCCAAAACCCCGCTGCGTGTCATGAAGGTCGAGTAAAGGATCAGGATAAAAGTAGCGATAGCCAGAATAAAAGAAGTTTTCAGCGCTGTTGCGTTTCTTCTGGCAATGATCATGGTATGAATTGCCGCAATAAGAATCAGCCAGGGAACAATGGAAGAGTTTTCAACCGGATCCCAGTTCCAATAGCTACCAAAGTTCAGCGTTTCATAGGCCCAGTAAGCACCCATCAAAATACCAACGCCTAAAACAAGGGCAGAAAATAATGCCCATGGCAAAGCGGGACGAACCCACTCGTTTATTTTTTTAGTCCATAAACCTGCAATCGCAAAAGAAAATGGAATAAGGGTTGTGGCAAAACCTAAAAACAGGGTAGGAGGGTGGATAACCATCCAGTAATTTTGTAAAAGAGGATTCAAACCATTACCATCTTTGGCAATGAAGTTGGGATCCATCTTGAATACAGGCATATCTGGCATTACTTCCTTCATTAAGAGAAAAGGAGTTGAGCCGATTTTTAAATCCAGACCCGGAATAACAACACCCAGAATCATAGACGTAAGGAAAGCCTGCACAAGAGCGAAAACGCTCATGACCGGTGCTTCCCATGAACGGTTTGAAAAGATCAGAACACATCCGAGAATGACGTTCCAGAAGATCCATAAAAGAAAACTTCCTTCCTGATCCTGCCAGAAACTGGAAATTGTATAACCGGTCGGCAAAGAAAGCGAAGAGTTTTTCCATGCGTAGTGGTATTCAAAATAATGATTGCCGATGATCCAGTAAAGGGAAAAAACGATCCCTAAAACGGCGGCTGCATGAATGGAGAAAACAGTCCGGGCATATTTTTTCCAGACACTCGCATCGGCTAGCGGAGTTCCGGCAAGTGTAGCTTTGAAATAGGCAAATGTTGCCAGCAAGGCAGTTGCAAACGCAATAATTGTGAGCAGGTGACCTGCACTTCCAATGGTAGTATGAATCATGATTTAGATGCGGTTGCCTCCGTGGTTTCCAGTTTCCCGTTTTCGTACTTCGACGGACATTTCATCAGAATTTTTTCTGCTGCAAAGGTCCCGTTCTCCATTTTTCCAACGACTACAACCTGTTCGGATTTATCAAAGTCCTGAGGTTTTGTACTTCTGTACACTACTTTCTGGACTACATTTTTGTTATCAATAAGGGTAAATTCAAAATAGTTCGGATCAATTTCAGGATGATACTGCATATCCGTAATTTGTCCTGCGGCATTTTTTGGCAATTTGCCAACGACGTGAATACTTTCTGTATCACCGTCTTCCGCCATTTCTTTCGCTTTCCCAAAGTCTACATAGGTACTGGCATCACCGGCTGTTGAAACGATAATTCCAATTGCAACGGCAATAATTATAAGACCGAAAATCTGGATCTTTTTCATATTGATTACTTGATATTTAACTCTTTTTCTATTTTACTAATCTTGGAATCCACGCGAAACATATTGATCGCTATACCTGCAAGAACAATCGCCACAACAGCGACAACCACCCATATCTTTCCGTCAGCCCTCAGTTTGTCAGCCATTTCTACCTGATCGGCAGCCTGGGCAAAAAGTATTTGCGGCAAGGATAAAAGCGTTAGTAAAAGGAGAATTATTTTTTTCATGATGATATAATCTTAACGAAATTAAACTTTGATTGTTATTGATGCACTTTGGCGGTCGTGTTGGCAACATCCTCGCGCAAATACCTGTTAATTCTTTTTATCCTTACCCTGAGTTCGATCAGCCACACACCCATCAACGTCCATCCGATAATGGCAGGATAAAATACTTTACGCATTTCATTGTTCATGTCATAAGAACTGAATGCCGGATTGCCGCCATTTCCGGGATGCAGCGAATCTGTCAGTCTTGGCAGAATGTAGATCAGCGGAATAAAAACGGCAAAAGCCAGAATGTTATAAACCGAGGAAATTCTTGCTCTCCGCTGCTCATCTTCAAAAGAACTTCTCAGCAACATATACGCCAGGTACATCAACATCCCAACAGCTGCTCCATTCAGTTTTGGATCGTTTGGCCAGGGATCACCCCAAGCATAGTTTGCCCAGATCGAACCTGTCATACATCCTAAAAGCCCGAAAAATAAGCCTCCTTTGGCAAACTCACTCGCCTTGTCGTCATGATCATAGGATCCACTGCGAAGGTATTTGAATGAAAAAACCATCGAAGTGAAAAGCATAATTGTCATCGACATCCACAAAGCGACGTGGAAATAGGTGTTTCTTATGGTTTCATTTAAAATGGGTAGATGTGGAACTGGCCCCATAAATCCTACGATTACTACGTAGAACAAAATGAGTATACAAAGAATTTTCCACCAATATTTCTTCATAGTTTATTGATTATTAGGGTATTGTTTTGAATAAAAAAACTGGCTGGATGGATAACAATATTCTGTTTAATCTCATTCCGGGCCGTTGAAATTTATATTTAACTTCTCCACAAAAAAGGGAAAAGCATGTAACTAAGTGTGATCACGATCAGGTCAATAGCTAACAGCGTGATAATTTCATCTGTACTCACACCCCAGTCAAGTCCGTCCATTGCATTTTTGGCCAGACGAATCGTCATCAGCAACATAGGCAGAATGATCGGAAAGCTTAAAACGGCCATTAACGTGGCATTATTTTCCGCTTTAGAGGCAATTCCCGCTACCAGTGTCAAAACGGAAGCGAATCCTATCGCTGAAAGTAAAATACAGATCAGATACAAGCCCACATCCTGAACCGGGTTGCCCATCACAAATGCGTAAAATCCGAAACCGATTCCGGCCAGCAAAAGCATGATCAACGAATTGTAAATAATTTTTGAAACGATGATTGCCTGGGGACTACACAGATTATAATAGTAAATCAGACGACCATAACGTTCCTGCGAAAAACTTTTTGCAATGGCGTTTACTGCGGTAAAAAGTATAATAATCCAAAAAAGTGTATTCCAGACAATAGGAGTGAGTTGGCCGCGACGAAGATTAAAACTCAGATAGCAAACAAATACGGTTGATACTACGTAAAGTAACATTCCACTCAACGCATATTTTTGCCGCCATTCAAGCGTCACTTCTTTCCAGATCAGGGTTTTTATCTCGTTCAATGCTCTTGGCTATCGGCCGTCGGCTTTGGGCTCTCGGCACGGTGATCGTTACTTCTTATCTTCCACTTTCTGCTTCACACTTCCTTTCTTGTTTCACGTTGCAAAAGTACGACACAAAACCCGAGCGTAATAATAAAAATGGGATGTTTTTGCATGATTTATAGCAGGGTTTTATGAAATGATCAGTCTAACTGTTTGAATTCCGGGCAGAGAATGCTTAATTTGCACTTACGTATATTTAATCTAAATAAGCTAATATGTCGGTTCGTACAGTTTCCCAGCTTCAAAAAGGAGAAAAGGCGGTGATCAGATCTTTCACGGATCGGATTATGTCTTTGAAACTGCTGGAGATGGGGTGTGTGCCAGGTTGTGAAGTGCGTCTGGATGCGATTGCCCCGCTGGGTGATCCAATTTGTATAAATGTCGGTGGTTGTTATTCTTTATCTTTACGGTTAAACGAAGCTTCAACAATTGAAATTGAATAATCGTTTTCGTTCTATTTTTGCTTTTACAATTGAAACAAGAAAATATAAAAATTGCCCTCGTAGGAAATCCGAATGCTGGAAAATCAACATTATTTAATGCGTTAACAGGCTTACGACAGAAAACAGGAAACTTTCCCGGTGTCACGGTAGAGAAAAAATCAGGTACTTTCCGGCTGGCCGGTTCGAAGGGTGAATCGGATCGCGATGTAACGGTGGTGGATTTGCCTGGTACTTACAGCGTTTATCCAAAATCTGCTGACGAAGGCGTGGTGATGGATATTCTCGCGAATCCCAAACATCCGGATTATCCCGAAGCCGTTGTAGTGGTTGTAGATGCATCCAACCTACAGAGGAATCTTCTTCTTTTTACAGAAATAAATGACCTTGGTATTCCGACTATTCTGGCATTAAATATGCTGGATGTGGCGGCGAGTATGAAACTTACGGTGAATGCCGTGCAGCTTGCGATGCAGCTCGGAGTACCTGTGGTAAAAATCAATGCGAGAACGAGCGAAGGAGTTCCTACTTTGCAGCAGGCAATCAGGCAAATTGTTGAAAGGAAGGAAAAACCGCAGCAAAAATATTTTTATTCTCCAAAAGGAAATGAACCTGCTCTGATTGAAGAAGTTAAGGAGCTTCATCAGCTGGATAATGATTATGTTGCGTTACAATATGTTTGTCAGCATGATAATTTCTCGTTTCTGGCACAGCCAGTGCGCGCCAAACTGGATACGCTGATTGAAAAGTACGGTTTTGATGAAACCGGCTTTCTGGCCGATGAAACCATTGAGCGGTACAAAACGATTAAACCCATTGTAGAAAAGGCGGTTAAATCGGAGGGGCCAACTGAACAGCCCCTTTGGACACGGAAGCTGGATAAAATTCTGCTGCATCCTGTGCTGGGTTATGTCACATTCGCTTTGATCCTGATGGTGATCTTTCAGGCGATTTTTGCCTGGGCTTCTTATCCGATGGACTGGCTTGATGAAAATACGGCCCTGCTTATTGCATGGACAAAAGAAATATTACCCAAAGGAGTGCTTAATGACCTTCTTACCGATGGAGTCATGGCTGGAATAGGAGGGGTAATTATTTTTATTCCCCAAATCGCTATTCTTTTTGGCCTGGTTTCCGTGCTGGAAGAGTCCGGTTACATGGCAAGAGTAATGGTAATTATGGATAAAGTAATGCGAAAGTTCGGACTTAACGGAAGAAGTGTCGTTCCATTGATTTCAGGTGTTGCCTGTGCAGTTCCGGCCATTATGACCACAAGAAGTATCAGCAGCCGTCATGAAAGATTATTAACTATTTTGGTGACGCCGATCATGAGCTGCTCTGCGAGGTTACCGATTTACAGTATTTTGATTGCGCTAATCATCCCATCCACCAAAGTACTGGGTGTTTTTAACATGCAGGGACTGGTCTTATTTGGATTGTATTTTCTGGGATTAGTTGGTGCGCTCGCTTCCGCATGGATTTTATCTTTGTTTATTAAGCGAACGGAGCCGGGTTATTTCATGCTGGAAATGCCGACTTACAAAGTTCCCCGCTGGGGCCACGTAGGTTTTATGATGTATGACAGCGTAAAATCTTTTGTGCTGGAAGCAGGGAAAGTTATTCTTGCCATATCGATTATTTTATGGGTTTTATCTTCCTATGGTCCAGGTGATCATATGGAGGTAGCGGAACAAAAAGCAATCACGGAGATGAAATCAGCTCCACAGGAAGAAGTGGCTGCGGCTGTTGCTTCCGCTCGTCTGGAAAGTTCTTATGCAGGTAATTTCGGGAGATTCATAGAGCCCGTTATTCGTCCGTTAGGATATGACTGGAAAATAGGAATCGCTCTGTTGGCTTCCTTTGCGGCAAGAGAAGTTTTTGTGGGAACGATGGCGACTATTTACAGTATCAGTGGAGATTCCGAAGATGTACTCACGGTTAAAGAACGACTTGTTCAGGAAAAAAATGATCAGGGTGGTGTGATGTATACACCTGCGGTATGTTATTCGCTGCTGATATTTTATGTTTTCGCCATGATGTGCATGAGCACAATTGCCGTGGTATACCGCGAAACACATGGCTGGAAATGGCCATTAATCCAACTGGGTTATCTTATGGTACTTGCTTATGTTTCTGCATTTGCGGTGTATCAGTTACTGAGCTGATTCTGATTTTTTTAACCATCCGACAGCTGAAAAAGCCGTCGGATGGAACGAGCCTCCCGTCTGATGGCGGAAAAAGCCATCAGACGGGTAAAAAATAAAAACAAGGCAACACTTCACCAACCCAGATTGTCAATAATATCCGAGGCGATTAAAGCAGTTTCGGTTTTCTTCTCTGCCGCCCGATCTCCCGCAAGTCCATGCTGGTAAACGCCCAGAATGGCTGCATTTTCAGGTTCGTATTTTTGCGCGAGTAAAGCTGTAAGAATACCTGTCAATACATCCCCGCTTCCGCCAGTTGCCATGCCTGCATTGCCTGTTGAATTAAAGTGAACATCTCCGTTTGTTAAAATAACAGCAGTGTAAGCTCCTTTTAAACATATGATTATCTTGTGTCTTTGAGCAAAATTTCGCGCTAATTCCAATCGTTCGTATTCATTGGCACTTTCTCCCGCTAATCGTTGAAACTCTTTGGGATGTGGTGATAAAATCGTTCTTTCTGGTAGTTTATTCAGCAGGTCAGGATGTTTCGACAATATGTTCAAAGCATCCGCATCGAGGATCAGTGATACGTTAATACGTTCCAGGAGCTCATCCAGAAGTCTTACTGTTAGAGGTTCCTGGCCCAGCCCCGGTCCGACACCAATCGCTGAAAATGAATCTAGTTCGGGTAATTCAGTGATATGATTTTTATTTGAGTCGACCGACACCATTGCTTCAGGAAGCGATATCTGCATGATTTCATAACCGCATTCCGGAATATGTACAGTCAGCAAACCAGCACCGGAACGTAGACAGGCCTTTGAAGATAAAACCGCGGCTCCGATTTTTCCATAACTTCCTGCCAGTATTAACGCATGTCCAAAGGTGCCTTTATGAGAAAACTTTCCGCGTGTCTTGATCAATTCCTTGGCAGCATTCGAGTCTGTGTAAAAATAAGGTGTCTCGGTTTGTCTGATAAAATTTTCATTGAGTCCGATAGCAACAACATGCCATTCTCCTGTGAAATCTGCATTCTGGGGCATCATAAATGCCAGTTTGGGAAGTTGAAAAGTTACGGTATAATCTGGTTTTATAATGGTGTCCGATTTTTCATTTGGTTTGTCAACATACAACCCGCTTGCTATGTCCACAGAAACGATTGTCGCCGCTGATTCATTAATTTTCAGAATAACATCTTCCAGCAAACCGGAAACCGGACGTGATAACCCGGAGCCGAGTAGAGCGTCTATAATGATGTGGTCGGCATTGAATTCCGGCATCGCATCGGGTTCAAAAATCGATTGTACCTGCAATTGACTTTCAAGCAGTTTCAGGTTTTGGTTAAAGTCATCAGAAGCCTGCTGTGTATATTCCACAACAAAGACGTGGACATGATAACCTTTTTCCGTCAGAATCCGGGAAATAGCAAGTCCATCGCCACCGTTATTTCCTTTTCCGCAAAAAACAGAAATAGATTTGCTGACATCGAAATGACTGACAAACCATAAGACAAAGGCTTGTGACGCCCGTTCCATTAAAAAAAAGGAAGAAACCGGTTCATTTTCAATTGTAAAAGCATCCAACTCCCGGATTTGCTGTGCATTTAATATTTTCATGATATAGGTTATGCCAGGTTAATAGTGGTCAAAAAATAGTTATGTGAGCGATATCAGGGTTAATAATATTATTCCAGCCGATTTATGTTGTCTTTTTGATATATAAAATTAAGCTAACTCTTTCAGATATTAAGAATTAATCTTAGCTTTGCACTCGTTTTCGCAATAGCTGTTTTGAATGAAGGGGCGTCACCTCATCCGCTGGAAATTAGCTGCACATATCAAATCAATATAAAAGCATCGTCATGAGCGAACTTATTAAACTCGTAGAAGCTACGATCGAAGATCGTAGATCCGAGTATCCTGTATTTAAATCAGGCGACACGATCAACGTACACGTAAAGATCAGAGAAGGTAACAAAGAACGTATTCAGCAATTTCAGGGAACGGTAATGCAACGCCGTAACCTAAGCGGAAGCGGAGAAACTTTCACGGTACGTAAAATATCTAACGGAATTGCTGTAGAACGTGTTTTCCCAATTCTTTCACCTAGTATCGCGAAAATCGAATTAATTCGTCGTGGTAAGGTACGTCGTGCACGTTTGTTCTTCTTACGTGGACGTCAGGGTAAAGCCGCTCGTATTAAAGAGCTTAAAGTAGCGAAGGCATAAGATATTTTCTTCGGACGAAATTAAAAACCCTGCAAGCGAATCTTTTCGGTGCAGGGTTTTGTTGCTTAGGAGCGGTTGGCTATTAGCCTTTGGTTTTTAGTTTTACTGCCTGAACTGAATCATAGAATAACTTTCAAAATGCGATGAAGCTAACAGCTATAAGCTAATCGCTAACAGCCATATGGAACTTCCTTTTTTTAAATATCAGGGTACAGGAAATGATTTTGTGATGATTGATAATCGCTCAGGATTTTTCCCCGCCTCACAGGAATTAATTGAATCCCTTTGCCATCGTCGTTTTGGCATAGGCTCTGACGGACTTATTCTTTTGGAAAATGCCGAAGGCTATGATTTTCGTATGGTTTATTACAACGCTGATGGCCGCGAAGGAAGCATGTGCGGGAATGGCGGACGTTGCGTAGTTCGTTTTGCTCATGATTTAGGTTTGTTTGAAGAAAAAACCTCTTTCATTGCAGTGGATGGCCCACACGAAGGTGTAGCTTCGGAGGATATTATAAGGTTAAAAATGGGTGCTGTGCATAGTCTGGAACGGCATGACGCGTACGATTTCATGAATACCGGTTCACCGCATTATATTACTTATGTAGATGATATCAAGGAAGCAGAAGTTGTGCAAATAGGGAAAGACGTGCGTTATGGTGCCAAATTTGGTCCGGTTGGAGGCACGAATGTCAACTTCGTTCAACTTTTAGGAGAAAATCATATCAGTGTAAGAACCTACGAGCGTGGCGTGGAGGATGAAACTTATTCTTGCGGCACAGGTGTAACGGCCTCGGTATTATCGGCTCATATGCGCGAAGGTTGGAGCGGACCTGTAACGGTTGAAACCCTGGGCGGAACTTTGCAGGTAGATTATCTGGAAAAAGCCGATGAGGAATTTGAAGATATATATTTGATAGGACCTGCTGTGAGGGTTTTTGAAGGAAGTGTTACTATTTAATCAGGGACAGTATTATCTCGCTTGATTTTTCCTATCCATAGAGGGCGTTCCATTTTTAGAAAATAAATAGGAATGATATTTTGTAACTCCGATAGGAGTTTCCTTAACAAGAGGAGACTCTTATCGGAGTTCTTTTTGAATCGATATGACAATCATTCCGCTTCAAGAATTCCTCCATGCAAATGGAAAATTTTCTTATCGCTCCATTCCGGAACCCTGCAAAAATCCATGGCAGCTACCTTACTTCTGACGCCATTTGTACATAAAACAATGATATATTGAAAATCCGACAGCAGATTTCTCTGCTGTCGGATTTCTGCCAGTGGAATATTGATACCCCCTTCATTAAATTCCTCAAATTCCCAGGTTTCCCGAACATCAACCACCACACAGTCTGTTTGCTGGCGAAGTTCATTCATTTGGGTAAGGCTGATATCGGTATATGTATTTTTGTACATAAGTCAATTCACCTGTATTATCTGCCGTTTGAGTAAGGGTGATCCTTCACGACAGGAATATTTTTAGCAATTAATTTATGAATATCTCTCAGGTATGCTTTTTCATCCAGATCACAGAATGAAAAGGCTGTTCCTTTTGCTCCCGCACGACCTGTACGACCGATCCGGTGTACATACGTTTCCGGAATATTCGGGATTTCATAGTTGATCACGTGAGTCAGATCATCCACGTCAATACCTCTTGCTGCGATATCTGTTGCCACTAAAACTCGTGTTGTCTGGCTTTTGAAGTTCTTCAAAGCATTCTGACGGGCATTCTGTGACTTATTCCCATGAATAGCTTCTGAAGTGACACCCGCTTTACGTAACACTTTCACAACCTTGTCTGCTCCGTGTTTTGTTCTGGTAAATACAAGCGCCGTTGCGATCGAATCATCTTTCAGGATGTGAAGCAACAAATTGTTTTTGTCTGATTTATCAACGAAGAAAACAGATTGTTTAATCGTATCTGCCGTTGAAGAAACCGGAGTTACTTCCACTTTTGCAGGATTTGTAAGAATGGTATCAGCCAGCGTCATGATCACAGGCGGCATAGTCGCAGAGAAAAACAAAGACTGGCGTTTTGCAGGAAGCAAACGAAGAATCTTTTTTACATCATGCACAAACCCCATGTCGAGCATGCGGTCGGCTTCATCCAGAACAAATAATTCCAGTTGTTTTAAATGTACAAAACCTTGGTTAATAAGATCAAGCAAGCGTCCCGGCGTTGCAATCAGAATATCCACACCTCTTCTTAATGCATCCGTTTGAGGTTTTTGCCCGACGCCACCAAAAATAACAGTATGCGTAATGCTGGTAAAGCGGCCATAAGCAGCAAAACTTTCACCGATCTGTATGGCCAACTCGCGTGTCGGAGTCAGGATCAGCGCACGTATCGGACTTTTATCGTTTTTGTTTTTTTGTTTTTCTTCTAATATCTGAAGCATAGGAATCGCAAACGCTGCGGTTTTTCCCGTACCTGTCTGTGCACACCCCAATAAATCTCTGTGCTGTAAAATAAAAGGAATCGCTTTTGCCTGGATTGGGGTGGGAGTGGTGTATCCTTCTTCTGTCAGAGCCTTTCTAATTGGCTCAATGAGGTCTAATTCTTGAAATGTCATTTGGTTGTTTTAAGCTGCCCATGTGTATAGCTTTCCTATAAACAGAGCCGAAATAGTATTAAGAACCTTACAGGTTCGAAAGGAGAACAGCAATACAATTTTTATGGTTCATTAAGTTTTATTTTCGATGTAACCGATTAATAATAACTTTGCCGGAACATTAGCCATTTGAAACATAACTTATGAAAAGTTTTTTGCTGTCCCAGATCTTTTTGCTTTGCATAGGTCTGTCTGCCCAGGCTCAGGATAAATTAATAAAACGGAACGGCCGCGTCATCGAAGGCAAGGTTACCGAAGTCGGCGTCAGGGAAATACGTTACCAGACCAGCTCGGATCCCAACAGCGCAAAGTTTGTAATCCGTAAGGGAGAACTTGAAAAAATTGAATTCGGGAACGGAGAAAATTTCATCATCAATGAACGCTCGGTTGACAAGGAGTCTACGGTCAGCAAGAGAAATGCGAGGAAGGAATACGGTAAAAATATTTTTACACTTTCTCCTTTTAAGGCGATAGATTCAGGGCCGGGACTTGGCGTAAGTTATGAAAGACTGGTCGGCGAAAATCAATATCTTGGTATTATCTTACCGCTATCGCTTATTTTTAAGGAAAGTTATAATTACAATTCGAGCGGCGGTTCAGAGAATAATTACCTTACCAATTTTTATATTTCTCCCGGCGTTAAAATTTATCCTTTTGGCCAGCGCAAAGTTACCTACGCTGTCGGCCCTAACCTTATGCTGGGATTTTTAAAAGACAGGAATTCAATTTATATGAGTAGCGGATATGTCCAATACCAGGATGTGGACCGTTTTCGGCTTGGTGTCATCATCAACAATTATCTCAATTTCCAGATTACTCCACTCATTAATGTAGGGATTAGCGGAGGATTGGGAATGCGGTATCTGGACAGAAGCACACCTTCAAGCGCTAACTCTTATAGTGATAATTTCACGGTAACAGGTGAATTTGCCTTCAATTTTGGTTTCAGGTTTTAGGCCTTATTTTGAAGTTTTCATCGTCCCGGACGAATGCCAGCTGAATACATGATAAGTTGCCGGCGTAGTGCCTGTGTTACGAATGGCGTGCATCTGGTTTGCAGCCTGGAAAATAACGGAACCGGCACCGACGCGTTTTGAAGTGCCATTAACGAGTGCTTCTACGGTGCCTTCCTTTACGATAAGGATTTCTTCCTCCGGATGTTTGTGCGGCGGATGAGAAGCTTCGCCAGGATTGAGCGTAGTAATATGGCATTCGAGCTCGTCAAGCGTAGCTGTCGGTGAGCGGAATATTGTACGTACTGCTCCTGTTTTTGTTTCTTTTACCGCCATAGTTTCCCAATCGTAGATTGACGAATCCAGGTTTTTAATCTTTGAATTGGCAATAAAAAAAGTCATCGTCATGCCAAAGGTGACGCTTGCTACGATAATATCTCTTTTCGTTAACATCATGGTGGTTTAAATAGGATGGTCAGGTTGGGAAAGTATATTTAGAAGACGAATCTTTGCGTGTTATACTTTTCTTCCTGGTTAAAGGAATTATTTGCATCATAACTTAATTTGAAAAACACATGAACACCTATGTAGCTATTTTGCGGGGAATTAACGTCAGCGGACAGAAGATGATCAAAATGACAGCTTTGAAAACGATGTTTGAAGATATGCATTTTGAAAATGTACGGACATACATTCAGAGTGGAAATGTTGTTTTTACTGCCCAATCCACAGTCGTTCGCGATTTGCAAAAGCAGATTCATGAGGCGATTCAGGAATCGTTTGCGTTTGATGTGCCCGTTATTGTTTTAAATGAAAAAGAATGGAGTGCGGTTCAGGATCAAAATCCTTTTTTAGAAGAAAGATCAGAAGATATTGCAAAACTTCATGTCACGTTTCTTTCAGAGGAGCCGCAGAAGGATTTGGTGAGAAAATTAGAAGAAACGGCTCAATTTCCACCGGATGAATGGATTTTATCGGGAAGATCAGTTTATCTTTTCTGTCCCGGAGGTTATGGAAATACAAAACTCAACAATAACTTTTTTGAAAAAAAGTTGAAGGTGACAGCAACGACAAGGAACTGGAAAACGGTGAATGCGTTGTCGGCCTGATTGGCAAATAACCTTACACAGGAAAAAATAGTAGATTTGTATGATTTAATGGTTATACATAACCACAAAAGTGACACTACATACCGATGATAAATTAATAGCATTATAATCACTTACACCCAAATCATGGAAGATTCATCAAGAAGAAAGTTTTTGCAAAACGCCGGAATGGCATCACTTGTATCCCTGTCGCCATTGGCTGCAGACGCCGCGCCGGAAAGAGTGAAAGAAGTTTTTATACATCACGTTCTTTTCTATTTGAAAAACCCGAATAATGCTCAGGATGAGGCGAAACTTCTGGAAGGGTTACAGAAGCTTGCCAAGGTTCCACAAATCAAATATGTGAATATTGGTAAACCTGCTTCAACCAGCCGTTCGGTGATTGTGCGGGATTACACTTTTTCCTGGATGTGTTTTTTCGATAATATTATTGAAGAAGAGTTGTACCAGACACACCCGATTCATGATGAGTTCCGTAACAACTATGCCCACTTATGGGAAAAAGTAGTTATTTATGATTCCGTAGGCCCTAAAAAAGTGTAGTTATTCAAGATCGGTTACCGAACGCCGAATTCTCCCGGTCCGGTAACCGATTTGTCGGTTTTAATCTTCGATCAGCATTCTCTTTTTTCCCATTCTGTAATCGCGACAAGCTTCTGTAATCCGGATTCCTTTGTTTACAACAAAAAGGTCTTCGCGATAATAGATTCTGCACGATTTCTCCGGTTGCATTTTCTGTGCAAAAACGATTTTCGATATTTCCCTGCTTTAAATGAATGTTTTGTTTGGCGTTTAAAGCCCATTGTTGAGTAAGGATTTTGATATTCTTCCTTTGTTTCAGAGTTATGCAAAATGCCTGACGCTCTGTTGTTCATTAACAATGCAAAAGCGGGGAATAAACTATATAATCGTTAGCGGTTTACTTTTATATAGTGTTTTGCTTTTGGTAAATCCTTGTGCTATTTCTTAACTCAAATACCTGAATCAATTGGGAAAATCCATTAATATTTTACTGTCATTCTTTTTGCTTACAGGCTTTTCAATATCAGAATCTCATTCAAAAGATAATGACGAAAAACCGATGCAATTTGCTTTGCCTTCAGATAGTATCCGGTTAAATCAGATCGGTTTTTATCCCGGTTCTTCAAAAAGGGCTGTTGTTTTGGGTAATAAATCGCAGGAGTTTATTTTAAGGGATAGCAAGACTAAAACAGTAGTTTTTCGGGGGAAACTCGGGGAAGTACGTAAAAGTCAGCATTCGGGAAAGGAGGGGAGGGTTGCTGATTTCTCATCTTTTCAAAAAGTTGGAAAGTATGCACTCGAAGTCCCTTTTGCAGGAGTTTCTTATTCCTTTGAAATAAAACCTGCAATTCACAGAAATGTGGCTGCGGCAGCTATCCGTGGTTTTTATTACCAAAGAGCATCCACAGCTTTGCCAGGGAAATTTGCAGGAAAATGGGCGCGTCCGGCTGGTCATCCCGACGATAAAATATTGATTCACCCGTCAGCAGTTTCAGCCGGAAGACAAGCCGGGACTGTAATAAGCTCGCCGAGAGGCTGGTATGATGCCGGAGATTATAATAAATACATCGTGAATTCCGGCGTTACGATGGGTACGCTGATGTCGGTTTATGAGGATTTTCCGGATTATTTTAAAAATTTAAAAACAAATATTCCCGAAAGTAAAAACGCAGTGCCGGATTTGCTGGATGAAGTATTGTGGAATCTGCGCTGGATGATGACCATGCAGGATCCGGCAGACGGTGGTGTTTATCATAAACTTACCAATGCGCGGTTTGACGGAATGATAATGCCGGATGCATGTAAAACACCTCGTTATGTTGTTCAAAAAAATACCATTGCCACGCTGGACTTTGTTGCCGTTATGGCGCAGGCGAGTCGGGTTTTTAAGCGTTTCGAAAAACAGCTTCCGGGTTTATCCGATTCATGCAAAACTGCCGCGCTAAAAGGGTGGAACTGGGCAAATAAAAATCCAAAAATGGCTTACAGTCAGAACGAAATGAATGCAAAGTTTGATCCCGATGTCGTGACCGGTGGTTATGAGGACGGAGATGGAAGCGATGAGAAAATTTGGGCGGCAGCAGAAATGTACGTAACCACCAATGATGAGAACTATCTGAAAAATATATCTTTTGGTACCGATAAACCGATGCCCCTGCCTTCATGGAGCCAGGTGAAAGCACTGGCTTATTACACCATCATCCGAAACCGGGAACAGCTTCATCCATTTGATCAGCAATATCTCCGGTCGGTAAAAAAAAGTGTCGTTGATTTTTCGGACGATCTGATCCGGGGTATTGATAAGCAGCCTTATCATACGGTTATGGGAAAAAGGGCTCAGGATTTTGTTTGGGGAAGCAGTGCAGTGGCAGCTAACCAGGGGATTGCCCTGATCCAGGCTTACAAGCTTACGAAGGATAAAAAATATCTGGATGCCGCGCTCCAGAATCTGGATTACCTGTTGGGCAGAAATGCAACCGGTTATTCTTTTCTGACGGGTTTTGGGTCAAAACAGGTGATGCATCCGCACCACCGCCCATCTGTGGCAGACGGAATTGTCGACCCTGTTCCGGGATTATTGTCCGGCGGTCCAAATCCGGGTCAGCAGGATAAATGTGAAGGTTACCCCAATAAGTTTGCCGACGAGTCTTTTGTAGATGCTGATTGTTCATACGCTTCCAACGAAATCGCGATTAACTGGAATGCTCCGTTTGTTTATCTCGTTTGCGCGATTGAAGCTTTGTCTGCCACTAAATAACAAATTGAGACCATGCTGTAAACAAAAAAATGACGCTGATTCAGCGTCATTTTTTGCATTATTTAGGTTGAATTTAATGTTAGCTCGTCTTTGAAGATTTTACCGGAACATTGGGATCTGTTTCGTTGTACCCTCGTTTTTTCGTCATATTTTCTTCTTCCGACTGGTTGATGGCTTCTTTTTTTATAGTTTTCGAAGGTTTTTTACTGCCGTCTTTTTGTAAAATGTCATCATCCGGTCCTGAGCGGGAAGGAGATCCTCCCTCCACGTTTTGATCTTTGTTCTCTTTTTTCATGACCACAGTTGTTTTTTAGAAATTTGTCAAAAATCTGTGCCTGCCTGATTCAGAACGTTATAAAAGATCATATTGCTGGAAATGGTTACAAAATTCTACATTCCTATGCGTGTTGAAAAATGGCATGTGAATTTTTCGCATCAGGAAGACACTGACTGATCGGATGTTACGTTTTTCTGAAATTTTAATTTCTGATCAGGAATAGATTTACTGTCGTTTACTCTTATTTAAAAGTTATTCAGTCAATAATCTTAAATTCTTCTCTTATGAGTCTTTTAGAATCATTTGCACAAATACGTAATCTTTTAAAAAACATAGATCTGAAAGCTGTGCATAAGCTGTCGCAAAAAGTGGATTTAAATAAGCTGATGGCAACGGTTTCAAAAATGGATGACGCCGAGTTATCCAAAATGCTTAAATTAATTCAGGCAGGTGCAGGAAAAAAGAAAGAAAAGCCACCTGTCAATGGTGATTTTTACGAATTAGACCAAACCTTAACGGCTGAGGATAGGGAAATTCAGTTGAAAGTGAGGGCTTTTATGGATAGTGAGATTCGTCCTATCGCGAACGAATACTGGAATAAGGCGCATTTTCCGATGCACATTATTCCGCTCATGGCGAAACTTAATATTTGCGGACTCACCTATCAGGGTTACGGCTGCGCAGGCAAATCAGCTTTGCTGGAAGGATTTATTGCTATGGAAATGGCACGTGTTGATTCTTCAATTTCTACCTTTTTCGGTGTTCACAGCGGCCTTGCCATGGGTTCGATTTATTTGTGCGGATCAGAAGAGCAAAAACAGCGATGGCTTCCTATCATGCAAAGGATGGAAATTATTGGCGCTTTTGGTTTGACAGAACCGGAAGTAGGCTCGGCGGCGGCTGGCGGCTTAACTACCACATGTAAAAAAGTAGGTGAGGAGTGGCTTTTGAATGGTCAGAAAAAATGGATCGGCAATGCTACCTTTTCCGATATAACCATTATTTGGGCACGTAATCTGGATGATAACCAAGTGAAAGGTTTTATTGTAAAAAAAGATAATCCAGGTTTTAAGGCCGAAAAAATGGAAGATAAAATGGCACTCAGAACCGTGCAAAATGCGGTAATCACACTGACAGATTGTAAAGTTCCGGAGCACGACCGTTTGCAAAATGCCAATTCATTTAAGGATACAGCAAATGTTTTACGCATGACCAGGGCCGGTGTTGCCTGGCAGGCTGTTGGTTGCGGACGTGGAGCTTATGAGCTGGCTTTGAAATATACAATGGAAAGAAAGCAGTTTGGCCGCCCGATCGCTGGTTTCCAGCTGGTTCAGGATTTACTGGTTACGATGCTTGGAGATCTTACCGCCATGCAAACCATGGTTTACCGCCTTTCACAATTGCAGGATAGCGGGCAGCTGAAAGATGAACATGCTTCACTTGCCAAGGTTTTTTGTACATTACGTATGCGCTCTATTGTGGATCATGCACGGGAGCTTTTTGGCGGGAACGGCATTTTGCTGGAATATGATATTGCCCGTTTTGTCGCTGATGCTGAGGCGATTTATTCTTATGAAGGAACCAAAGAGATTAATTCTTTGATTGTCGGAAGGGCGATAACGGGCGAAAGTGCGTTTGTGTAAATGGTTCTTGCAGCGTGTCTTTCCAACGATTGAAATACTTTCTGTGTCATAGGTTTAATCCTAAATAATATCCCTATGAGAACATATTCTATTCTGATTGTTTTGATCCTCGCTTTTTCTTGCAAAAAGGAAAGTATAGACGGAGCTGTAAAAAGTGAGGCTTGCGGGGTGCAATATCCCGCACGCGAGCTTCCCTGGCTGCGGAAGATTATTGAAGATACAAAAAAGAAAAAAGAAGAAAACGTCACCACCATTACGCAGGTGGAAGTTGGCGGTAAGACTGTTTTTAACGTTTATGTAAGTTATATGTCTTGTATAGGCTGTATCAGTTATTATTGTGATGGAACAAAGCTGGACAGGAGTGAGCTCACAGACAGTCAATTAATGGAATATCAGAATGACATAGGGGGAGTTGGCGGGAAACGAAAAATATTATGGCCGGAATAGTAAATCTTTGACGATTCATGATGGGTTCAGTTTAGGGCAAAGCATAAGCATAGATTTTGCAAGATACTTGTCAACTTGACGGTATACTTTTTAAATTGCATTTTTTAAACGTTATGCTATGACTAACCCATCACTTAAAACTGCATTGTTAATTGGCGCCACAGGACTTGTCGGAAAACAGGTACTTGCGAATTTGTTGAATTCTTCGCATTACGATACGGTCAAGATACTGACCCGTAGGGAAACCGGAATCCGGCATGAAAAACTGAATGAAATATTTTTTGATTTTGATAATCCTGATGCCAGCCTGGTGAAGGCGGATGATATTTTTTGCTGTCTGGGAACAACCATAAAAAAGGCAGGATCGGAGGAGTCTTTCAAAAAAGTTGATTATTTATATCCGCTGCAAATCGGGAGACTGGCCAAGCTGAACGGCGCTTTAAAATATCTTATTGTGAGCTCGATGGGAGCGGATTCCAAATCGATGATTTTTTATAACCGGGTAAAAGGCGAAATAGAAAAAGAGCTGACTGATTTGCATTTTGAAACGCTTCATATTTTACGCCCATCCCTATTGCTGGGCGATCGGGGGGAAACACGTTTGGGAGAAAAAATCGGTGAAGTTTTAGCTAAAATTCTGAACCCGGTAATGATTGGTCCGTTAAAAAAATATGCTGCGATTGAATCGGAAAAGGTTGCAAAGGGAATGGTGACATTGGCGCAGCTTCCGGATAAGGGTACGTTTATTCACGATTCGGCAGCTTTACAGCAATATTAAAATTCCAAATCCATGATTTCAAAAGCATTGCATATTCGGCTGGCAACTGGTAATGACGATGATACAGTGTACCGGATGATTTGCGATCTTGAAAATAAGACCTTGAACAGGACGTCTTTTAATCATGTGTTTCACAGGAATTTGTCTAACGATTACATATGTTATCTGATTGCAGAGCTTAACGGAGCCCCTGTGGGAATGGGCAGTTGTCACGTGCAGCCTCTGCTGCATCATGTATCGATGGTGGCGGAAATTCAGGAAATGTATGTGCAGGCAGACTATCGCTCCATGGAAATAGGAAAGGCGCTGGTGGAGCAGCTGGTGGTTTTTGCAAAAAGTAAAGCTGCTTCGCAAATTGAGGTGACATCTAATAATATGCGAGAGCATGCACACCGGTTTTATCAGAAGGAAGGTTTTCAAAAATCCCATGTAAAACTGGTCAGGTATTTCTGATCAGGAAAAGGAAAAAAGGCATTTCCCAAGATCGGGAAATGCCTTTTTGAATTACCTAAACCTTCAACTTATTTTTAATATCTTCCTCTTGGATTTCTTGCCCAATGATCTCCATCGCGTCTGTTGCTCAGATGGCTGGTTCTAGCCATCAGTCTTTCCAGATCTTCGGTTAGTTTTCTGGTTTCTCTTGGCGACAGGCGGCCGCGGTCACTGAATCTTCTTTCACGCTCCGCGATGCGGTCGTATTCATCCATCAGTGCAGCGGCTTCCCGTGAATTGATCGTTCCGCGTTTAATACCGATCGCAATTTGTTCCCGTGCTTCTCTCTGCAAACCATTTACGCCGTATTCACGATACTCGCGCGGATTGTTCCGATAATTGTCCCGGTCATTTCCAGGTCCTCTTCCATATTGAGCAGATGCGTTAGTAAAACCAAATGCTAAAATTGCGGCTACAAAAAATATCTTTTTCATGGTTCAAGTTTTTTAAAGTTCGTGGGTTAGAGGCCAGGAATTGATATAGGTTTAATCGTGCATTGTTAACGATTGTTAAGACAATAAAGAAAGATTAAATATAAATTTTGGGAGATTCGCAACCGCTTAATAATGAGAATAATGCGGAGTTGAAGCAGTTTAAATCTGATTTGAATAAAATTTTCAAATCAGATTTAAAACGAAGGTACGGTACATAAATTTCCAACCGTCATCACCGAAAGGCTGACTTTTAACTTATAATAAAACGGGCTTATCAGTGCAAATTCAGTTCGGCTCTGATGGCTTCCTGCGCTTCGCTCAAAATTTCTTCAACTTTTCTTCCGGCAGGTTCAATGGCTGGTAACGCAGTCCATGAAAGTTTTGAAAAGGATTTTAACGGAAATATTCCTTTGGGATTAAAGGAACCTGTTCCATCCACAGCTATGGGTACAATTAAAGCATTGGGCGCTTTTTTTAATAACGTAGCAACTCCGCCCGGAACAAAAGGTTTCATAATACCGCTGGCTGTACGCGTGCCTTCCGGAAAAATGATAGCTGCTCCGGTGGTATCGTGCACCAGTTTTCCCAGACGTAAAATTTCACTCACAGCCTGTTTGCCGTCCTTGCGGTTGATCAGGGCTGCGCCACTTTTACGCAGGTTATAGGATATGCTCGGAATACCTTTTGCCAGTTCTATTTTGGAAACAAAAAGAGGATGACGATTTCTTAAAAACCAGATAATCGCAGGAATATCAAACGTACTTTGATGATTGGCAATAAAAATAACAGGGCGATCGTCGGGGATGACGGTACGGTTTTTGAGTGTTACACTTGAACCGGTCAGATACAGGCCGTATGTGAGAAAGAAATTCAGATAATCGACCACTTTTTCATGCGCTTTTTTTCCGAAAACATTAAGCGCCACAACCTGTAAAGCGTGAAAGATTAGTAAAGTCAGTCCGAAATGAATTAGATAAATGATGCTTAGGAGGTAGTCTATAATTTTTTTCATTCCCGTTTTTACACAATAATAATCCAAATGTACACTGATTGTGAAAATTTGTAAAGCACGAAATGAGATTTGTCATGTATAACTTACATTAAATTCACGTACTTTGTGAAATTATAGTGTGAGTTTAAAAATTTGAATCAACAATGGAAACCGAACTTTCAGCAGCACGACTTGAAGTCATGCAATATGTAGGAAAGGACCTCGATGCCCTGATGGCAGAATATCTGAAACCGATTGACCAGAACTGGCAGCCTACTGATTTTTTGCCCGATGCCAGCAAGGACAACTTTTTCAGCGAAGTGAAATTATTGCAGGAAAGTTGCAGAGATTTACCGTACGATTATATAGCAGTTTTGATCGGAGATACGATCACGGAGGAAGCATTGCCAACCTATGAATCCTGGTTGATGGACGTAATCGGTGTAGATCAGGTAGATAATCCGTCAGGATGGTCGCGGTGGGTGAGAGCCTGGACAGCAGAGGAAAATCGTCATGGTGACCTGCTAAACAAGTATTTATATCTCTCCGGCCGTGTTAATATGCGTGCTATGGAGGTATCGACGCAGTATCTTATCGCCGACGGATTTGATATCGGAACCGACCGTGATCCATATCGTAACTTTATTTACACCTCGTTTCAGGAGCTGGCAACGAATGTATCGCACCGTCGTACGGCAACACTTTCAAAACAATTTGGAAATCCGCATCTTTCAAAAATTTGCGGCGTGATTGCGTCTGATGAGATGCGCCATGCGAAAGCTTACAAAGCATTCGTAAGCCGTATTCTGGCGGTTGATGCCTCAGAGCTGATGTTGGCTCTGGAAGATATGATGAGAAAAAAAATCGTTATGCCTGCGCATTTCCTTCGTGAAACCGGCGTAAAAATGGGCGATACATTTTCACATTTTTCAGATGCTGCCCAGCGTTTAGGTGTTTACACCACAATGGATTACATTGAAATTCTTGAATCCTTGCTTGCCGAGTGGGAAATTGGTACAATAAGAGATTTGAATTCAGGTGCTGAAAAAGCACGTGATTATCTGATGGCTTTGCCCGCGCGTTTGCGTCGTATCGCCGATCGTACCCGTATTCCTGAACTGGAATATGAGTTCAGCTGGATCAGCAGGTAATAACAAAATTGAAATTTACAGAATGGCGGCAGCTGAAAAACTGCCGCCATTTTTTTGTCTTTCCCCTGACGGTTGCTTTAAAAGCATTCAGGATACAAATTTGAGTTTTTTATGCACTTCTTTGATCCAAACCCGTGCCATTAATTCATGACCAGCCGGCATCGGGTGAATTCCATCCCAGATCCAGTAATCGGCAGGCGCTCGTTCGAGTTCCTTATCAAAAGCTTCCTGAAAATTCACAACAACCGCATTAAACTCGCGGGCCAGTCGGCTGACAATTTCTTGTCTTGGTTTTAGCTCCTGTTGGTAAATTTCCCATTTATCCTTCACCCGCCCGACTGGAAGTAAAAACGGATTGCAAAGTACCAACTGGGTATCAGGTAAAGCCTTTTTTGTGTTTTCCAAAAGCGTACGATAGTCCGATTCGAATTGCTGAGCCGTACATGCTTTATTGCCTTTTACAGCGGCTTCCGTATCATTCACACCGATCAGAATGTTGATAAGGTCTGGTTTAAGATCCAGTGTATCCGACTGCCAGCGCATGCTGAGATCCGTGATTCTATTGCCGCTTATTCCACGGTTAAAAAAATGGAATTCTCTGCCGGGAGAATCAAACCATAGACGACTCGAAATCAGATACGCAAAGCCGTGTCCCATCACATGATTCCAGTCCGTGTTTCTTGTCCGGTTTCCATCCGTTATTGAATCGCCCTGAAATAAAAAGGTGTATCCTTTTTTATCATTTTCAACATCATTTCCCGGGTATGAAACAGAAGCGGATGTTATTGGTGAAGTTAACAAAGCCGCTACGCCGCCCAAAGCTGTTTTCTTTAAAAAATCTCTTCTTACGATCATAGTATCAAAAAAAAATCCTTGTGGATATTGAAATCGTCTTCAATATCCACAAGGATTATGTATGCATTTGTTACTTATCAATAACGTAAAACTGTCATTAATTAATAACGGCTTTGATAATGACAGGCTGGTGGTCGGATGGATAACGCTGCTCTTTTGCATCAGTCAAAACACCGTATTTCAGCACCTTGATCGGTTTGCTAACGAATATGTAATCAATTCTTTTATCCATCGGTGCATTAAACTGAAAGCTGTTGAAAGTGCCTTCCGGGCCATATGGCTTTTGTTCGGTTACTTCGTGCGCGTCGTTCAGTAACGTTTGCATTGTTTTGATCTGCTCGGTTTCCGGTGTAGAGTTAAAATCGCCGGTACAAATGGTTGGTGCGTTTCCAGCGATTTCTTTCATCTTTTTCACCATCAGATTGCCCGACTGGCGACGTGCTTCTACGCCCTGGTGATCAAAGTGAACGTTAAAGAAGAAAAATTCTTTTTTTGTATTAAGGTCCTGGAACTTGGCCCATGAGCAAATGCGGTTGCAGCAAGTCGCGTCCCAGCCAAGGCCCGGTTTATCGGGTGTTTCGCTCAGCCAGAAATTTCCTGATTTTAACACTTTAAAACGATCTTTTTTGTAAAAGATAGCGGAATGCTCTCCGCCTTCTTTTCCATCGTCACGGCCTTTACCCAGAAACGCAAATTCAGTAAGTTCAGCCACATCATGCAGCTGCCCGATCAGCACTTCCTGTGTACCGAAAATGTCGAATTCATGAAATTTAATAAGAGCTTTTACATTTTCCTTACGATTTGGCCATGCATTAATGCCATCGCCTTTGTTGTTGTACCGAAGGTTATAGGAAGCAATATTGATTGTTGAAACTTTTTGAGAAAAACCGGCTGCCGACAAAAATAAAAGGGCAGACAAGATCAGAAATGACTTTTTCATTGAAAATAATAAAGAATTGAAAATGGTTTAGTTTAAAGGAATATAAAGTAAAGAGGAAAAACGGTCTCCTCCTTACTCTATATTTTAAAATTTACATCGGCTTTCGGCAATCAGCTGTCATTCCTTGCTATTAAAAATACATTAGGGAAGTCAGATTTCTCTATTCCGGATCTGATGGTCGACTGCCGACTGCCGAAAGCCGGCGGCCAATCACCATCCCGGGTTCTGGCCCAGTTTAGGATTAAATAAACGGTCTGTTTCAGGGATTGGATACAGGTAATGTTTTTCTTCCCATTTGCGGGGAACGGTTGTGAGCCAGGTTATTTCGCCGGATGTGTCGTTTGACAATCTTTGCGGATTAGCACCGGCACTGATCGTTTCCGCCACATTGATATAGGTTACACCTGAAACCGGATTGGCTGGTGTTCCTTTTACAAAAGCAACATCTGGTTTCCCGTCTTCGTTAAGATCCAGCGGCTGGTTTAAGGCAGGAACATAAAATCCGTTCCATTTTTGTTCCATCAGCTGACCACGTTTCCAGCGTACAATATCGTAAAAACGGAATCCTTCAAGACACAATTCAGTACCTCTTTCACGACGTATTTCAAGAATCGCTGCATTGGTGATACCTGGGAAATAATTTGCTTGCAGATAAGGATCTACTGCACTTGGAACAGCAGAAATGCCACCGGTAATACCCGCTCTTTTACGCAAAGCGCCTACTGTAAGCGCCCAGTCAGCATCCGTCAGACTGTTCAATTCCGCTTTTGCCTCTGCATAATTCAGCAGAATTTCAGCATAACGCATCAACGAGATCGAATTGATATTTCTTGTTCCACCATCGTAATAAGTATCATCCAGACACCATTTAATAGGCTGATATCCTGTGTAGGTATAAGAGAAAATCGGCGGCGCTGCTTCTTCTTTTCCTCCGTTAATTCTTTTGTAATTCCCCATGCGTATGGTTTGCTGAAGTCTTTTGTCTCTTCCTTTCACTTCATCCATAAAGGTCATGGTTTCGTGTCCGGCTTTGTTTGTAAAAGGCGTTCCGTCAATGTTAAGGTAGGTATTTACAAAAGTACGGGAGAAACTTAAACGTACTCCATACGTAGCGCTGGTCCACCACCAGTTGGCATCATTGTAAACGCTCAAAGCAGGATCGCATATAAAAGACAACATCACTTCATTGGTAACCGGTGTCGTATTGGTAAAAACCTGACGATATGATTTTTCATTACCTCCTGTTTCATTCAGAGAAAAACCACCTTCCTTGATCACTTTATCAGAGGCTGAAACCGATTCGTTCAGCCATTTTTCCGATGTCGACTGCAAATTATAAGTAGTCTGATATTTTCTGAAAGTTCCTTCAAAAAGGCAGATCCGTGATTTGAACCCGTAGGCTACCGACTTGGTGATCAGGCTTCTGGATGCATCGGATGTGGTGCGGATATTTTCGACGGCATAATTAAGATCGGCAAGGACAGAGTCCATCACAAGTGTGCGGGGATCGCGGCCGTTGTATAGCGCAGGATCGTCCACTGCGGTTGCTTTGTTGATCCAGGGAACATCACCAAAACGTTTTACTTTTTCGAAATAAAACAGGGCTCTGAAAAAACGTGCGATGGCTGTGTAATGTTTTCTGGCTTCGACAGGAACAGCTGCATGGTTATTGTTTTCCAGGAAATAATTAATATTCCGCAAAGGTTTCCAGTCCCAGCCTGTACTTTGGCGTGGCCCAAAAGCACCGTCGCGAAGAAAATCAGGCACCTGAGAGCGCGCACCGAAATCACTCATCTCGTCGGAGCGAATTACTGCATTTCCATCCGGAAGAATATCGTAAAATGACGTTGCGTATAATTCCAGTCCTTTTTCACTGTTAAAAACTGCATTATTATCCGCAGTGGATTGCGGGACCTGGTCAAGCTCCTGGCAGCCACCTGCAAAAAGGCTGATCAGAAACAGCAGGCCAATATATTTAATTTTCATTTTGGTTTGATTTAATGATTGTCTGAATAGGTTTTTCAGGAAAAGAGTCAGGATCAGAATGTCACGGATAATCCCATTGTGAATCCTTTCAAAATCGGGTAGTTGTTCCCGTTTCCGCTGTTATTTTTATTCGGATTTGAAGGATCGTCGGAAGGGCTTAAAACAACGTCTGATCTACCGATGTTTTCAACGTCGATATCCTTTGTAATTTTATAAAGCGGCGACCAGGTCAGCAGGTTATCTCCGGAAACGTAAACTCTCGCGCTGGACATTTTCAGTTTGCCGATCAAAGACTGAGGAAGATTGTATCCAATCTGGATATTTTTCATTCTCAGATAAGCCACGTTCTGTAAATATTTTGTCTGAGCCTGTGCCAATTCTCCTGAGCCGTTCTGGGCGGTGTATCCACGATAGCGGGGAAGGTAGGCGTCTGGATTTTCTTCTGACCAGATATTTCCAAGCTGCCATGTCGGGATTTTGTTATAAGGCCTGTTGTACTGTCCCCAAAAACTTCCTGCTTCCGAACCCGGGTACCAGTCTTGTTTGCCGATACCCTGAAAAAATGCAGAGATGAAGAAATTATTCCAGTCACCCGTCAGGGTTACGCCGTAAGAATAACGGGGAAGGCTGTTTCCGATGATTTTTTTATCGCCCGGCTGATCAACCGTTTTATTACCATCGTCAATAACTCCGTCGCCATTCAAATCCTTAAATTTAATGTCTCCCGGTAATAATTTTCCGGTATTGGATGCCTTGAAAAGAATTTGTTTCGGTGAGTTTGTGATATCATCTGCCGATTTGAAATAACCGTCATTGACAAATCCCCAGATTTCACCGAGTTTCTGGCCCGCGTAATAATCAGATAATTTTCTGTCCGAGTTATTGAATTTATCGATTTTGGCCGTGTAGTCGGACATGGTTAACCGGATCGAGTAATTCAATGGTTTTGCGCCAAGCGTAAACTGATCACGCCATGTCAGGGAAGCCTCCCAGCCTCGGGTTGTCAAATCTGCATAATTCCCTTTGGGAACATCCGTACCGAAAACCGCAGGCAAGGTCATACCCGCTGTAAACATGCCGGTCGTTTTTCTTTGATAGGCATCCGCGTTCAGGGTTAAACGGTTTGACAACATGGACAAATCCAGTCCGAAATCGGCTGTACTGGATGTTTCCCAGGTAAGGCCGTTGGGGATAACACCCGGCTGGCCGGTTTGTTGCGGGCGCACACCGTTAAGAATTCTGCCCGATTGCGATATCCCGAACTTTTCCTGGAATGCGTAGGAAGCGATATTTCCGTTTCCAAGTGAGCCATAAGACCCGCGCAGTTTCAGTTCGGAAATTAATTTTGGAGAAGCTTTCCAGAAAGATTCATTGGAGATTCTCCAACCTGCCGAAACAGAAGGAAAAAATGCATAGCGCTGGCTGGAAGGGAATTTAGAAGAACCATCATAACGGCCATTAAACTCCACCAGGTATCTTTCTTTGTAAGAATAATTCAAACGATAGAAACCACCCGCAATAGCCCATTTTTCATACCCTCCGCCTGTTGTAATTGACTGGCCAAGCGCCAGATTGATATCGCTTGCATCTTCATAAATAAGTCCGTTACGAACAACCTGTAAACCACGGTACTTCGATTGTTCCTGGTTAAATCCTGCCAGAACTTTGAAGTAATGATCTGCTCCAACCTTTGGTTCAAATTCTCCGTAAATGTTTGTTGCCGTGTACTGTGTAGCACGCAGAAGATTCTGGAGGTCATTGGTATTGGTCCCAACGTATTCGATAACACCCGGTTTGCGGCTGTAAGGAACAGGCACACGTCGGCGGTATTCGTTATTGTCGGTATTCTGATATGTGAAGTTTCCTTTGATTCTTAAAACATCATTGAAAAACTGGGAAGCAAAACTCGTCGTATTTCTGAACACGCGTTTGTCCATGTCAATGCCGTTTTTGCCATAGTAAAAATCACCAACGGTGTAAGCGGCAGAATAAGTCAATGTTCCGTCCGGATTGAACATCGGTGCCATCGTATGCCCTTCATCCGCAATATTTCTCCATATCGAGCCACCTTCTCCTACGTTCAGCGGGTTATGGTATTTCATGGAAGAAAAGTCTGCGTTGTTTGAAACATTCAGCCACTTGTAAAGCTGAACCGAACCTTTCACACGTAAACTCATGATTTTGTAATCATCCGAGTTGTATTTAAAAAGTCCGTCCTGTCCGAAATAGCGCCCTGTAACAAGAAAATCTGCTTTTTCAGTACCGCCTGATACCGAAAGATTATGTTCTGTGGCACTTGTATTTTTCTTATACAACTCATTGTACCAGTCCATGTTGCCATAATAAACATACTCTCCGGTGACAGGATCAATATCCGTTTTTGGCAAGCTCGGATCCTTGGAGCGGCGCTCGAATTCTGCCAGATATGCCGGTGAAAATTTAACCGTTTTGTTAACGTTCTGCGGGGTTTGGGAATAGTCGTTCCAGGCGCTCCATCCTTCGTTGAACATTTTAGCAAAAGTATAACCGTCCGTCACGAAATCAGGAACAGAAATAGGGCTTTTGATAGAATGATTAAGAGAGTAACTAACCGTAGTTCTGTCCTTTACCGGCGTTTTGGTAGTAATCAAAACCACACCAAAAGCTCCTCTTGCTCCATAAATAGCCGCTGAAGCAGCATCTTTTAAAACGGAAACACTGGCCACATCATTTGGGTTAATCCGGCTTGGATCGCCTTCAACACCATCGATAAGAACCAGCGCATTGCCACCCTGGCCAATGGAGGTGGTACCACGGATGTTATAGGAAGGCGATTGTGTAGGTTTTCCATCGCCCATCGTCAGGTTAAGGTTTGGAATCACGCCTTGCAACCCCTGTGCAAGATTGGGAAGTGACCGGTTTTCCAGCACTTTACTGGTTATCTGATCCACGGCACCTGTGAGGTTTGCCTTTTTCTGGGTTCCGTAACCAACGACAACAATTTCGTTAAGCGCTTTGGTATCCGATTTCAGGGTAATGTCAACAGAAGAACGATTCCCGGCAACAACTTCCTTCGGTTCATAACCAACAAAACTAAATATCAGTACAGATTCGGAAGACGGAACAGATATCTGGAAAACACCCTCTCCGTCGGTTGTAGTACCCTGCGCAGTCCCTTTGATAACGACACTTACTCCCGGTAATGCACCGCTGCCATCAGAGGCAACAACTTTACCCTGTATTCTTATTTCCTGTCCGCGGTCAACCGACTGGCGGATACTCTCTGATGAATTTTGCGTAAAGTCCTTTTTGGTATAAAAAGGCGAAGCGTTAGCGTAACCGGCTCCGGTTATAAGAGCCGTTGACAATAAATGCATCAAACCGATCCGGGTCACTTTATCCCATTGAATTGGCTTGTTACGTAATGATGTTAACATAGGTTGGTATTGATAAAATAAATTTTCATCAAAGGTATTTTGACCAACCTCGTCCTAACTGCTTATTTGTATTATGATTTTATTAAGAAACCTTCGAGATTTAACAGAAAGATAATTTTGATACATAAATCGTTTTAGCTTTATGTATTGTCTGCAAATAGTGAAATAATGTAAACATTTTGATGGGATTAAAACTGGTGATATTCCGTGGTAAACAGAAGAGGATGTCTCTCAGCGAAACATCCTCTTCTGTAATTTTAGAAATTTGAACGAGTTTTATTTCTTGTTATATTTTTTAAAAAGACCCAGGATTCGGTTGAAAATTTCAGTGTTTTCGTAAACGCCGCGAAAATCCAATGCATGAGGCCCGTATGCAAAAACCGGAACCATCACAGCCGTGTGATCATCAGTGCTGAAATTTCCATCAACATATCCTTTTTTCAAGTCGCCGTCCAGTAAAGTTAACCCGCCTGTTTCGTGGTCGGCGGTAACGATAACCAGCGTTTCTCCATTACTATCTGCAAAGCGCATGGCTTCACCGACAAGCTGATCAAAATCAAGCATTTCTGTTACGACATATGGTATTTTATTCGCATGTCCGCCGTAATCGATTTGCGCTCCTTCTGCCATTATAAAAAATCCTTTCCCTGTTTTAGAAAGCGTTTGCCGGGTTTTTTTGAAGGATTCGGTTAAAAAATCTCCCCGTCCACGAAGCATGGAAACGGTTTTGGAATCATCCAAAAGTACAAATGGCGCTTTTAGTGTATTCAAATCTTTCCAGCTTCCGGAAACCTCGAAACCTCTTGTGCGAAGTGTATCCGAGATCTTGCCCTTATTAAAAAAGGTGCTGCCGCCTCCGATAAGAATTTCAACCGAAGATTTTAAAAAATCGTGCGCGATTAGGCTGTCGTAACTGCGCTCAGGCTGATGTGCAAAAAATGCAGCAGGCGTTGCATCCGTTACACTTCCCGCTGAAATAAGTCCGGTTTTAATACCCAGCGGTTTTATTCTGTCCGGCAGGTTCTGAAGAGGAACATTGTTGGTATCGACGCCAATGGCGCGGTTTCTGGCTTTTTGCCCGGTAGCCATGGCGGTAGCTCCCGCGGCCGAATCGGTGATGTAACTATCGGCGGCACTGGTTTTGGAAAAGCCGATATTCAGCATTTGTGAAAGATTAAGATTGCCCCGGTTTGCAGTCATTCCAGAGTAAATCTGGGCGAGCCCCATGCCGTCACCTATCAGCAGAATTATGTTTTTAACTTTGGTACGTTTCTCGTCGTTAAGATAAGTCGGTTTGTAAACAGCCTGTGCTTTTGTTGAGGTATATTCGGCATCGGCACGTTTTCGGAGGTAAGGACCAAGCTCTTCCACTTTGTCAGTGTTCAAATAATCGATGCCCATATTCATCAGCATTTTCCAGGCATTGATATGATCCGGCGTTCCCCAGAACCGTACTTTTTTGCCCTGATCATGAACATGTTTTACCACAGCTTCCAAAGCCTCCCGTTCCTGTTTTACCAGAATGCCTTTTCCGTTCCATTTTGTATAATTGGAAAAAGACTGACTGATTAATCCAACTCTTTCCAGTTGCGTTTTTGAATAGTTGACTTCCGGGCGGCCATCAAAAGACAGGTAATCAGGATAGTTGGCAAAATCCTGCGGGGCAGGTGTATCACCACTGAGCACGATGGTAACAGGTCCGGCAGGTGAAAATACTTTGAGGTAGGGTTGAAGCTCTCTGATCAAAACCGGTATTGTTTCTTTTCCAGGTGTTTTTAAATCAATGAGCAGTTGGAGTTTAAGATTTTTATCAGGGTAAATACCGCCTTTGTTTTTTTCAAATTGTGCCAGCAATGGTTTCAGATAAAGCTCGGCCAACGTATTTTTCGGGGTAATGTATTTCTGGTCGTGGGCAACGAAAATACTGTCGTTTCTTAAAAATATATCAGCTTCAATTGAGCCAAATTGCTGGTAATAAGCACGTAAAAATGGAATATTCTGCTCATAGTCATTGTGCGAATGCGCCTGTGCAGTCGAATAATGTAAAGGACTTTGTCCTTTGGCCGTATAGCAAAAAAGCAACACAGCCAGAAAAGTAAGAATTTTGGATTTCATAAAAATACGTCAGGGTATGACGGTAAGAATAATTAATATTTCGGAATTGGAATCAATTCCTGATAAAAGAAAAATTTCACAAAAGTCTATTTTAAAATGGTGATACTTTTTATTCCAATGTTAAGGAAAGAAACGATTTTTAGCTTTTTGGTAATTTTGAGTTAATAAAACAGAATTTTTTCGCAAGTCTGTTGAATTCCTTTTTAATTTGCCGAAATCAGTGGAAAAATCAGTCGTGTTACTATGTATAGTTATCCCTTATCTTCAAGAATTCTGCTTGCAATAGACTGTATCATTTTTGGTTTTGACGGAAAAGATATAAAGTTACTCTTAATCAAAAGAAATTTTGAACCTGAAAAAGGGAACTGGTCACTGATGGGCGGTTTTTTAGAAGAAAAGGAAGATTTGGAAGCAGGTGCAGGACGGATTCTTTTTGACCTTACCGGTTTGAAGGATGTGTATGTTGAGCAACTGGAAGTTTTTGGCAAGGTGAGCCGCGATCCGGCTGAACGCACGGTTTCTGTCGTATTTTTTGCATTAATCCAGATCGATGAGCATGATGCCGAAGCTGTAAAAAGTCACAATGCTTTCTGGATTAGTCTGGACAAGCGCCCGAAGCTTATTTTTGATCATGAGCAAATGGTTATCCGTGCGATCGAACATCTGCGCTACAAGGCTGCTCTGCATCCGATCGGATTTGAACTTTTGCCTGAATTATTTTCAATTCCACAGCTGCAGAAACTTTACGAAGCGATTTACAACATGCCGCTTGACCGCCGGAATTTCAGCAGAAAACTTCTTTCTACGAAGTTGTTGATTGATTCCGGGCACAAAAACAATAATTCTACAACAAAAAAAGCCACTTTATATAAGCTGGATACTGTACGTTACAAAGAGAAATTTCATGCTTTCTGGAATTTTATGCCGGATGCCATGAAGCCTTCGCAGGTGTAAGCATCGCTAAAACTGAAATTTAGGTATCGCCGGGAATAAGCGGCGAGATGATTCTTTTATTTCATTAAAATATTAAATGTGTCATTTATACACTATAAATAAAATATATTATATTTACGAATTGATTATTTATAAAAGGTACAGTGCTTTTGTAATTTGACATGAATAACCGGGCACCTTAGGTGAGCGGCCAGGATATGATATTGATAGATTTTATTCCAACCTTTTCTATGGACAGTGGCTTATTATGAAAAACAAATATGTAATAGGGATTGATTACGGCACCGATTCTGTGAGGGCGTTGGTGGTCAATGCAAACACCGGAGAATCTGCCGGAACTGCGGTTTTTGAATATCCACGCTGGAAAGCGGGCAAGTATTGCGACCCGGCTGTGTCGCGTTTCAGACAACATCCGCTCGACTATCTGGAGGGACTGGAAGCATCGGTAAAAGGCGCACTCGAACTGGTAAGTGAGGAGGTCAGGCAGAATATTGCCGGGATTTCCATCGATACCACTGGTTCAACACCAGTGGCTGTTGATCGCAACGGAACGGCTTTGGCCCTGCTTCCGGGATTTGAGGAAAATCCTAATGCCATGTTTATCCTTTGGAAAGATCATACGGCCAACGCAGAGGCGGAGGAAATCAATGAGCTTGCTTACCAGTGGGAAACCGATTATACAAAATATGTGGGAGGGATTTATTCTTCGGAATGGTTCTGGTCAAAGATTTTAAAAACGTTACGGATTGATACGGAAGTACGGGATGCGGCATTTTCATGGGTTGAGCACTGTGACTGGATTTCGGCAGAGCTGACCGGAAACACCGATCCGCTTACCATGCACCGATCGCGCTGTGCTGCCGGGCATAAGGCGTTGTGGCATAAGGAGTTTGGAGGCTTGCCGTCCAATGACTTTCTGGTTGCTCTCGATCCCCTTCTGGACGGTCTCCGCGACCGCTTGTTTTCTGAAACAATAACTTCCGATAAGGAAATGGGTATTATTTCGGCTGCCTGGGCTGAAAAACTTGGCATTCCGTCTGACGTTGTTATCGGTGTGGGCGCTTTCGACTGCCACATGGGTGCGGTGGGCGCGTTGATTGAGCCTTATTCGCTTTGTAAAGTAATAGGCACTTCAACGTGTGATATGCTTGTAGCGCCCAATGAGGAAATTGGTCATTTACTGATCAATGGAATTTGCGGACAGGTTGATGGCTCTATTGTTCCGGGCATGTTGGGCATGGAAGCGGGACAATCCGCTTTCGGCGATGTTTATGCCTGGTTTGCAAAGCTGGTTACATCCCCTGTTGCAGAAATTTTGGGTTCGGAAGCTGCCAAAGAGCTATCCGAGAAACTGCTCCCGCATCTGGCCAAGCAGGCGGCTTTAATTCCGGTGACAGAAAACGATATCATCGCTATTGACTGGCTCAATGGCCGGCGTACGCCAGATGCAAATCATACCCTGAAAGGCGCCATTATGGGCCTTAATCTTGCCAGCGACAGTCCACGGATCTTTAAAGCACTGGTTGAGGCGACAGCCTACGGTTCCCGGAATATTGCCGACCGTTTTCGTAGCGAGGGCGTTCCTATCAACGAAGTAATTGCTATTGGTGGTGTGGCCAAAAAATCCGGTTTTGTCATGCAGACACTGGCTGATGTACTGAATATGCCGATCAAAGTGGCATCTTCCGAACAGGCTTGTGCGTTAGGTGCTGCCATGTTTGCGGCTGTTGCATCCGGCGTTCATGGTACTTTGCCGGAAGCACAGCAGGCCATGAGTTCAGGTTTTGATGCTGAATATCATCCAAGACCTGAGGTTGCGGAGGTGTATCAGAAATTATATCAAAAATACCTTCGTGCGGGTGGATTTGTTGAAAATGAAATACGGGGCAAGAAGAATCTTGACTTAAAAACAGCATAGATGGAGCTTATCCATTGCCATTACTTAATTTATATATCATTGATCAATGTTGGATTTAAAACAATTTGAAATATGGTTTGTCACAGGCAGCCAGGACTTATACGGAGATGAAACACTGCGCCAGGTAGACGAACATTCCAAAATAATAAGTCAGTTTTTTGACCAGAAACCGGAGATCCCGGTTCGGGTTATTTTTAAACCGGTCGTGAAATCTTCTGACGAAATTTACAAAATTTGTCAGGATGCTAACGTAGCTGAAAATTGTATCGGTATTGTTGCCTGGATGCATACTTTTTCTCCCGCCAAAATGTGGATTCGTGGTTTGCAGATTTTACAAAAACCATTGCTCCATTTGCATACCCAATACAACAGGGATATTCCCTGGGCTGATATCGATATGGATTTTATGAATCTGAACCAATCGGCGCACGGCGACCGGGAGTTTGGTTTCATCATGACCCGGATGCGGTTGAACAGAAAAGTGGTGGTGGGGCACTGGCAGCAAAATGATGTGGTGCAGGCACTTGCAGACTGGTCACGCGTTGCAGCGGCAAGGCACGATCTGAAAGGAGCGAGGTTCGCACGTTTTGGAGACAACATGCGCCAGGTTGCTGTAACGGATGGAGATAAAGTTGCTGCCGAAATGGCTTTTGGCTTTTCCGTAAATACCTATGCAGTGGGAGATTTAGTGACGGTAATCAATCAGGTTTCTGATGATGCGGTTGATGAACTTACGGCGGAATATGAAAGTATATATAGCCTGGCTGCTTCACTGCATAAAGGCGGAGAAAAATATTTTGCGCTTCGTGATGCTGCTCGTATTGAGTTGGGAATGAAATATTTTCTGAAAGACGGTGGCTTTAAAGGTTATACCAATACTTTCGAGGACCTGTACGGGATGAAACAATTACCGGGTATAGGGTCGCAGCGGATGATGGCGGCAGGATACGGATATGCAGGTGAGGGAGACTGGAAAACTTCTGCTATGGTGCGTGCGCTTAAAGTAATGGGCAGCGGGTTACCGGGAGGAAATTCATTTATGGAAGATTATACATATCATTTCAATCCTGACAATAATCTTGTTTTGGGCTCCCATATGCTTGAAATATGCCCGACTATCGCCGAAGGTAAACCTTCCTGTGAAATTCACGCATTGGGAATTGGTGGTAAAGAAGATCCCGTAAGACTTGTTTTTAACGCTCCTGCCGGACCGGCGATCAATGTTTCACTGGTGGACATGGGGAACAGGTTTAGGTTATTGGTAAATGAAGTGGAAGCGTTTGCCGTAGAAGAGGCCTTGCCGAAACTTCCCGTTGCCAGAGCCGTGTGGAAACCTGCACCTGATATGAAAACGGGTTGTGCAGCCTGGATTTATGCGGGCGGGGCGCATCACACCGTTTACAGTCAGAATTTAACCACGGAACACATCGAAACATTCGCAGAAATGGTTGGTGTTGAGCTTGTTGTTATTGATAAAAGTACAACCCTGCGCCAGTTGAAAAATGAATTGCGGTGGAGTGAAGCGTATTACAAATGAAAAAACCGGCAGTAAAATAAAACAAAGATGTCATATACCTATCTGAAAGAGCTGGTCTACGAGGCCAATATGGAGATTCCCAAGGAGGAGCTGGCGATTGTAACATTCGGAAATGTGAGTGGGATTGACCGTGCAGCCGGAGTTATCGCGATCAAGCCGAGCGGTGTGCCTTATCGTAAGTTAAAGGTGGAAGATATCGTTATCGTAGACCTGGATAATGTGCTGGTTGAGGGTTCCATGCGGCCGTCATCGGATACGAAAACCCATACGTTGTTATACCGGAATTTTCCATCGATAGGAGGGGTTTGCCATACACACAGCACATATGCAGTTGCCTGGGCGCAGGCAAAACGTGCGATTCCCAATCTTGGCACAACACATGCGGATCATCTGGTAACGTCTATTCCGGTGACCGAAGTAATGTCGGATGAAATGATTCAAAACGATTATGAACATGAAACCGGGAATCAAATCCTTGAACTTTTCAAGAAGGAAAGTCTTAGTCCGGAGGAGGTAGAAATGGTGCTCGTTGCCTGCCATGGCCCTTTTACCTGGGGGAAGGATCCTGCAAAGGCAGTTTATAATTCTGTTGTATTGGAAGAGATCGCCAAAATGGCGCTTTTAACTTTACAGATAAATCCGGATGCAACCTGTATTAAACAGAGCCTGATCGATAAACATTTTTTCCGTAAGCACGGTAAAGATGCATATTACGGACAAGGCTGTTAATTAACCTGCGTGTTAATGCTCAATGGTATACTCTAAAAATTAACCATTGAGCATTAACAATTTGTAATTATTTCTTTCCTGATTTTTTGGCAAGCTCTCTCATTTGCTGAAATGCTTCCTGTCTTGACATTCGTTTTTTACTGGATTTGGCCGCCTGAACGGAATCTTTGTCGAAACGTCCTTTGAAAAAATTAAGCAATGCGAGTATCATGATATTCCTGGTAAATTTTCTTTGAATGGTTATGGAAACCGGTTCCATACTCAAATCTAAGTAAAGAAACTGATAATTTCTACTTGTGTTCGTGTAATAAATAATCGGTCAGAAAAATCAGATATGATACAATTTCAGTGCTTCTACTTACTTAATTAGGTTGGTCGGCAGACTGGGTGGTTGCGCCCAGCGCAGTCTTTTTAAGTTTTGATCCTGGGACAAAATCACCCCCGATCCATCGTACAAAATTTTTGGAATGAGATTTGTAAATTTCTATTGATAAAGGTTTTATTCCACTAAACTCTACTTCACGAACATATTCGTCATGCAATTTTTGAATTTCTGTTAATGTTTTACTATCAGTTTTCATGCGGGGTTAAATAGTTAAGGTTAATGTAATTAGCGTTTTCCACATTAAAAGTATACCTGAGAGAAATCTCAAACTTTATTGTTGAAAAATCCATAAATCAACGCAATATAGTTATATATTATAACCAGTTACAGGATTCTTGTTAATAGAGTGTGTATACGCTGTGTAGCATTAAGATACAAAATGGGAAATTCTCAGATTCCTTCCGGTTACGGAAATATAAGGTGACAAATTTGGCTGGTAAGTCTCAGCGGGTGTGTGTGTTGCCTGAGAAGTGTTGTACCTATAAAAGTACAGAATTTGTTTTTATTTTATGTCGCCTACTGCTCCAAAATCGTTTTTAATAATCCGATTTCCAGAGGTTTGGAAAGTAAATCTATGATATACGAACTGGCCTTTGCTTTGTCAATATCGCGCGTGTCGATGGTAGAGGAAAGCATATAAATTCTGATTCTGTCCTTTAATACTTCGGGAAGCAGATCAAACTGCTCGATGAATTCAAAACCGTTCATCCCGGGCATTTGCAGGTCAAGCAGTATAACGGTTTCCGGAAACTTATCATCTTGTCCGATTAGATATTCCAAAGCATCCTGTGCCGCATTAAACGGGCGCACAGAATTACCGATACCACTTTTAAAAATTAATTTCTCGTAAATAAATAAATCAAAAGCGCTATCATCAATTAAGATAAAATCAAATTGATTAGTCATAGTTTCTATTTATTTACTGAAGGAATATTGATCTCAAAAATACTTCCTTCTCCAACGGTTGAAGTTACGTTAATCGAGCCTTCAAGTTTGTTGATCGCTTCGTGTACAATATAAAGTCCTATTCCTGACCCGCTATTGGTTGCGCCTGCCCGGTAAAACATTTTAAATATTTTTTCAAGATCGTCTTTTTTAATTCCGAGTCCATTGTCTTCAAAAGTAATCCTGGTATGTTCTGATGTAGCGTTGATGGTAAGTTTTATAAAAGGATTATCTTTTTTCTGGTCTTGAAATTTTACAGCATTGGTAATTAGGTTATTAAATATAATTCTCAACTTCATCGCATCCGAGTAAAAAGTGCCGGTTTGAATGATGTTCGTTGTCATATCGATTTTACCAAATTCAGGTAAAAACTTAATTGCTTCTGTTACGTCTTTAACCAATTGGTTGAAATCGATTTCGGTAACCGCCTGCACACCTCTTGCATTTTTGTAATAATCAATGATATTGATTATAAAAGTATCCAGCTTTTTGACGGATTGTTTAATCAGGTCCAGATATTCATTTTGAGACTGAATATCATCTTCCATCAATGCCAGGTTTACTATACCAAGTACCGACATCAAAGGAGCACGCAAGTCGTGTGAAGCACTGTAAACAAATTTATCCAGCTCGTCATAAGCCTTCTGAAGATCCAGATTTCTTTGTTTTAATTCTGCCCGGGTTTTGAAAATATCATAGGCATGGGTAATCGCATTTTCAACATAGGTATAATCCCAGGGTTTGTCGATAAACCGGAAAACTTCACCTTTATTGATAGCATCTATGGCCGCACTGATGTCGGTGTGCCCCGTTATTAAAATTCGTATGGACTCTGGAAATTTACTTCTTATTTTCTCGAAAAACTGCACCCCGGTCATCCCCGGCATTCTTTGATCCGCAAGAATTACATGAAATTCCTGCTTTTCCATAATCTCTTCTGCCTCTACAACAGAAATTGTAGTGGTAATGTCGTATTGCTTTCGAAATGATGCCTTAAACGATTGCAGATTATGCTCCTCATCGTCTATGTATAATATGCGTATTTTTCTATCACTCATTGAGTTGTGTTAGTGCTAGCTTTTTAGTTATCGGGAGAGTAATTACAAATTCTGTTCCTACATTAACCTCTGATATTACTTCAATTGTGCCGTAATGTACCTCAATAATTTTAAAAACAATAGATAAACCTAATCCGGTACCTTCACCAACATCTTTTGTGGTAAAAAACGGATCATAAATCTTCGCTTTAACTTCCTGACTCATACCCATTCCATTGTCTTTAATGGAAATGGTTACATGTTCATTATCTTTTAAGAACGTTCTGACCGTGATTGTCGGTGTCCTGTCGGTTAAATTTCCTTTTTGAACTGCATAAATAGAGTTCGTAAGAATGTTCATAAACACCTGATTCATCTTTCCGCCGTAACATTCAACATTCGGAATGCTGCCGAGGTCTTTGATCAAGTGGAGATTTGTCCCCATCTGATAGTTCAGAATAACGAGTGTGGATTCAATTCCCTCATTTATATTTACAAAGTTAAGGTCTGATTCATCTACTCTTGAAAAAACTTTTAATCCTTTCACTATTTCGACTGTACGGCGGGCACCGTCTTCCATACCTGTCAATAATAAACCAAGTTCGGTTTTTATATAATCCAGATCAAGTTCATTTTTAAGTTTTTCAATCTCAATGATTTTATGCTTAACGCCTTCAAGAGAATCCAGCTTTTCGATCTCGTTATAGGAATCCAGAATCTCGATAACATCGTCAATATCTCTCCTGAGCGGCCGGATGTTCGAGCTCACGAAGTTAATCGGATTATTGATTTCATGGGCAATACCAGCTGTTAATTGTCCCAGAGAAGCCATTTTCTCTGATTCGATCAGTTGCGACTGCGCATCTTTCAATTTATTTAAAGTATCACTTAGGTCGGAATAGGATTGTCTTAATTCCACCGTTCTTTCATCCACTCTTTTTTCCAGTACAATATTTTGCTCTTTGATAATTTTCTGGTTTTCCAGTGATACCCGAAGTGCCTGTTCCTGCGAAAATTCCCGTTCTTTTTTCAGGATATTGATTTTATCTGCCAGAGCGAAGGAAAGGAGGATAACCTCAATAGCGGTTCCGAACTGCATGGTATAATTCGTGAACAAATTATAGGGAAGCCAGTTAAGATTACGCATAATAAACAAAATCAACCCCAAAAGAAAAATAGACCACGCTAAAAGGAAAAATTTGGCGGGCCGATAACCTTTAAGTGATAGTTTCAGGGCGAGGAAGAAGGTCAGGATGGCGCCGGTAAAACCACCCAGATCAACGAAACGATAACTCAGCATGACATTACCGATAATCGTAAAAAATACAGCCAGACCATAAAGTACGATGATTGCATATAACAACCGGTTCCAGATCGGAGCTCTTTCAGAGATATGAAGAAACTCTTTGATGAAGAAAATGGCAAAGGTTCCGGCCAGGGCCGAAAACCATACAATGGCAGAATTGTTGAAATAATGTGCTGATGGCCAGATGTATTTAAAAGTGTAACCGTTTAAAGTCGTTTGTGCCAAACCGATAAAGAAGATATATAGTACGTAGTACAGATAACTTTTATCATTGGTAGAAAAATAGATAAACAGGTTGTAAAGTATCATCACCAGAATAATTCCGATGAAAATTCCGGTAATGATTTCGCTTAGCAGTGCAGACTGGAAGAATCCGTTTTCTGATCTGAGAATCAGGGGAAGTACAACCTGTCTTCCACCTTTAATTTTTAAATAAAACGTTTTTGAGGTTCCTTTATTCACCCGTAATTTGAAAACAATGCTCTGGTGATTTACTTCCCTTTCATTAAAGGAATAGGTCTCCAGAATGGCTTTGTTATCAATTTTTCCTGAATCCAAAGAGTACAATTCACAGGAATGCAGCATTGGATACGCCAGTTCCAGAAATATTTTGGGCTCCTCGCTCAGGTTTTTAACTGTAAACTTAATCCAGTAAGTGGATTTGCTAAGACCTAAATTCGGTGTTTCGTCTTCGCTTCTGATGAATTTTGCCGAAGCCGGAAAATTGGGAAACTTGTATGAATTCTGAGTGTCTTCTGCAATTTCAAGGTATCTGCCGATCAGTAAATCTTTTCCCTGAAAATCTACCTCCACCTCCGCGGCTTTCAATTGAAAAGAAGCAACAAGTATGAAAGTAAAAAAAACAGTTTTGAAGAAATTAAGCATAAAGACTTCTATAATTTTGTATGATAAATGATATCCATTTCTCCTTTCGGACCTTTTTCGATAGCTTCCTGGATCGGGTTTTCACGGAGATCGAAAATCCGCTCTCTTTCTTCTTCGTTAGCGCCGGGAAGGTTGACAATGTCTTTAATGATCAGGGCGGTAGCTACCAAGCCTTCTTTTGGATAGTAAAATGTACCATTTTTTCCTAAATCCCGGATAATTTCAAAGCCAACACGCGCGCAATTTCTTAAAGTTGCCGGAGAACACAAGGCCATAAGATACTTCACTTCGACCTGCGTAGCTATAGCGACCCCGATACGACCAAGAAAAATACTGCCGATACCATAACCTGCCACCTCTTTTGAATTAAAAAGGCCGCAAAATTCGGCAATGCTCTCGTTGCCGATATTGTCGACATACTGATAAATTCCTTTATCAATTTTCGCTATGGCGTCTTCCATAGGCATTTTCATTTCGTTAGAACGAATCTGAATTCTTCCTCCGCCGTATATTTTCTCACCGTCCTCGGATTCTACCAGAACAACATAGGTTTGAGGGTCATGAAGCCAGTCTACACTTGCCGATGTCACTTTTTTGACACCGTATGACTCTAAAACTTTTCTGTGCCCTTCTACGTACCTCAGACTGGTCTCAACATCATCTGGTGATTTAAAAGCTCTGATTTTCGCTACCATTATAATTAGTTGTTTTCAATAAACAATATCTCAGATAAGGGTAGACGTTTTGATCTGATTGCCGCTTTGTCCGCCTTGGCTATTTTAAACAGGAAAGTCTCTGCCATATCGGTACCCACAGGAATTATTTCAAGGAATTTTTTTCGAAGCGAGCGGATTATTTCGAGTTCTTTTTCATCCAGGCCACTTTCTCCGGAAGCTTGTAAGCGCGCAAACAGGTGAAGTGGCGCATTTAAGGGGTGAACCGCCAGTTCCAGCTCCTCCGCTTTCAGCCAAAGTCGCTGCATGGCGATACCGCCAAGAAAATAATCAGAGGACTTTGTGCCTTTAAACGTAACCAGCCCAAACCCGGAAGCAAGACTTGCCGTCCGGATCATGCCATCGACCAGAGCATTTCCTCCACCTATGTTTTTCAGGACTTCGGCAACCTTTGGATTTTTAATAATAGAAAAAGCCGCTATTTGTGCCGGAACCATTCCCAGGCTGCGTAAATCCAGCCCGTCGCGGGATTGCTCGGAGTGGTCTGGTGTCCACCGGATATTGCGTTCGTAAAAATCTTTGTGCCCCGCTTTGTTTAAAAGAATAAGGCGCTCACTTTCACCAATGATTTTTCCCAGCTGAATAATTTTTTCTTTATCGGTCACGAATTGAACCTTACTGCCGCTTACGCTTTCGCCGGCTTTAATAAGTTCCTGTAATGTATTCTCCGGTATTTCAGCAGCAACAGATGGGTTCCGGTTGGAAGACCTGTTTGCTATAAACGCAACAGATTCAGGGGAATAAACAGTGTCGAAATTTTCCGTTTCTTCTTCTCTGAAAAAATCAATGATAACCACCAGGCTTTGATCGGAAGCGATCGGGAAGAGTTCACTTTTAATCTTTAATCCATGCTGGTGGGTTTTTAAAAGTAAATTTTCATACGCCGCTCCAAATGATATGTAAGCCCGTGTATCTGAAAAGTTGGCAAATGAATAGGCTCGTTGCTGGTCGTTAAACAGGTAAAGTCTTCCATTTCTGTATAGCCATTTCCAGGGCTGATCGTTTGCTGCGGAAGGGGCAAGGCCAGCTGCTTCCACGATCTCCGACACGATTTCCGGTGCAGGAGGGAAGGAGTTTGACGCAGCGGGTAAAGAATCTGCGGTGTTTATTGCATCTTCCAAAGAAAACAGACGATGTGGATTTGGATTAACCTCTTCCTTACCAATGGCATTTTTATTGCCTATAATTTTTTCCAGATCCACATAATACCTTCCCGACTCATTGTACTGATCGAGTAAAATTCTCCGGCAAACATCGGTCACCACACCGCCGCCTAACGTAACTGCACTGGCCAGCTGCGGCCACGTGCTAATGGTTTGCCCAACTTCAATGAGCGACAACTGGCCTCTGAGTGAACTGTTTGCCGCATCGACGATTTTTAAGACAAGCGGAATACGATCCTCGGGACTTATGTTTTTCAGTCTTTCGGCAGGAACGTCATTTAAAAATCCGTGGAGAATAGGTCTGTCGGCTTCCAGATCAAAACGCTCTACGTCCAGCATTCCCTTATCGCTTGTTTCCATAACCACCGGAATACGGAGTTTTTTCGCCATTTGCCGGCAGGCAATTTTCATTTCGAGGCCGTCACATTCATCAATCAGAATATCAAGTTTTCCACCTTCCAGAAGAAAGTTTTCAAGATTATCGTCGGTAATGCCGTCCTGATAGCATTCGATTTCTAAAAAAGGATCAATTTCTGCGATTTCCCGGGCCGTTACAACGCATTTGTTGAGCCCTATATTCTGGATTCCGGTTTTGATCCGGTTGAGATTACTTAATTCGATGGTATCAAAATCGGCAAGTTTTAATTTACTGCAAATTCTTTCGGTGGCGATACTGAGGGCAACGGCGTGACCTACGGAAAGTCCTATAATACCAATTGTTTTTCCTGATAGATCGGTTTGCTCGCCGGGGGTTATTTTAAACTGGTTGCGGCTAGTTCTTAATTCTATGAACTCTTCCTTGTTTAATATATGGATCAACCGGTTCAGCCAAGGATAATAAACCCAGACTCCTTCATTGTCAGGTGTTTTGTCTTTTATCCATTGATCGTATAATGCATCAGTTTCCAAGGAATTGAGTCTTTGTCTGGGACTTCTTACCTTAAAAAGTTCTTTTTTTTGTGAGGAAAACAAATCAAGAATTATCTGATCTGTTTTAGCAGAAATAAGGTCATTAAACTTTTCTTTATCCGCTTTTTGACTCAATTCAAGTAAAACAGGTAAATATATTTTATTTGGATCTAAATTGTGATACATTTTAAAGCTTGCGTTGAGCGGTTATGTTTTTCAGGAAATTTTCATAAAATGTCTCATATGTCTGACAATCTAAACATAATTTTAGAAGAACAATAATAACATGGACAAGTTATTCCGGAAAGGTAACCGCTGGTGAAGTATTATATGTAATTGAAATGAGGTAAACAGATAACTTACCGGCATTTTCATTAACAATATCCACAAGGATTTGTTCTAATATTTTTAGAATATGTTAATTAATAATCAAACATATATATTTGTAAGGATACATTAAAATTACCGTAGAAATATTATTACTTTTTTGAAAATAAACTTGTATTTTTAGAAATATGAATTTATGAGTTTATTTCAGAGTTTACAACAGACGAAATGGAAAGCCCCGAGAAAATTAGTATCCTCTATGTGGATGATGAAGTAAATAATTTGAATTCTTTTAAAGCTGCGTTCAGAAGAGATTTCAATGTCTTGACAGTGACTTCCGGTAAGGAAGGGCTGGAAGTTTTAAAGACAAACCGGGTGCATGTGATCATCACGGACCAGCGAATGCCGGAGATGACAGGGGTTGATTTTTTGATTGAAGTATTGAAAGAATATACCGATCCAATCCGTATATTATTGACCGGATATTCGGATATCACTGCTGTTATTGATGCGGTTAACAAAGGTCATATTTATTATTATTTGAATAAACCGTGGGATGAGCAGCAACTTAGGATTATTATCAAAAATGCCTATGAAATTTTCAGTTTGCGTGAAAAAAACAGGGATTTGCTTGAAAAATTAATTGATGCCAACAACCAGCTCGAATTTTTGCTGAGACAAAAACTCATTTCCTAGTACGTGCAATTCCCGCTCAGGGATATCACCTGCGTCTAAAACTGATACCTTTTCTTAGAGGCGTCAGTTTTATTTCCTTCATAACATGACCGATAATGTAATAAAATGTGGTAAAAATCAACGCTGATAATATCACAGCGGCGAGAAAAAGGTTGCCTATTATGTGCATGAATGTGATTAGATCGGTCATAACATGTTGTTGATGAAGTGTAGATTCTGTTATTCATTGAATAATTAAAAAATCATTCCTGAAATTTTCTGCATTAATTCTCCATCAAAGTCTGCTCACGGTTTCCTTTCAGTATCGTTTTTTTGTTAGCATTAATAAAGTCTGCCGGATGGCACCTGGTATCCGGCAGATTATGATTTTTCAAAATTGAATTATTACTATATTTTTATTTTGAAGGCTTTGCGCGCTCATACTGAATCGGCCAGGTAATATCGGCATGGAGATCCTTTGCTGCATGCAATGGAAAATAAGGATTGCGAAGCACTTCACGGGCCATGATGATCATGTCGGCATCTCCATTTACCAGTATTGTTTCGGACTGAACGGAGCTCGTGATCATCCCGACGGTTCCTGTCAAAATACCCGTTTCTTTTTTAATACGCGATGCAAAAGGCAGCTGGTAAGCCGGACCAACAGGAATCTTTGCATACGAAACCAACCCGCCGGTAGAGACATCGATAAGGTCCACGCCGAGGTTTTTCAATAGTAGAACTAATTCTATTGACTCGTCGATATTCCAGCCGCCTTCCGCCCAGTCTGTCGCTGATATTCTGACAAATAAAGGGAGCTCCTCAGGCCATACCGATTTCACACCTTCAATGATTTCCAGCAAAAGGCGAATCCTGTTCTTAAAACTTCCTCCGTACGCATCGGTGCGCTGATTGCTCAGCGGGGATAAAAACTGATGAATAAGATAACCGTGGGCAGCGTGAATTTCAACAACCTTGAAACCTGCATCAAGTGCACGCTTTGCGGCATCCGTAAAATCCTGAACTACTTTTTCGATGCCATACTGGTCCAGTGCAACCGGCGTTGGATAGGTGTCAGAAAAAGGAATCGCTGACGCAGAAACGGTTTGCCATCCACCATTTTCAGCTGTGACTTCACCACGGCCAAGCCACGGCGCAGCGGTACTTGCTTTGCGCCCGGCATGTGACAGCTGAATGCCTGCAACTGCCTTTTGACTCTCAATAAATGAGGTGATCTGTTTCAATTTTTCAATGTGATCATCTTTCCAGATACCCAGGTCCTGAGGTGAAATCCGTGCTTCGGGTGATACAGCTGTGGCTTCTGAAATAATCAATGCCGCGCCGCCAACGGCTCTGCTGCCAAGGTGGACAAGGTGCCAGTCAGTTGCATAACCGTCTTCGGAAGAATACTGGCACATGGGCGACACCGTAATTCTGTTTTTTAAGTTAACGCTCTTAATTGTAAGAGGAGAAAAAAGCCTGGACATATCTTTACGTTTATTTAAATTTTTTAACCGGTATGATTTATTCTGTTGAAGCGTTATAATCTTTGCGTCATTGAATAGCTGTTGAAAATTATAAGTTGCAGAAACCGTTTTGGTAATCGAATTTTGCATAAAGCAGATTTCTTGATTACGATTTTAGTAAAAAACAGTCATTTTATGAACAGAAGTATCGGTAAAATAATTAATAAAACTGGTTTCATTTTTTTACTGGCACTTGTATTTTCAGCCAGTCAGGCTGAGACAATATTCTTCGTAGCGCTAAACGGTAGTAATGATGCATCCGGTACAAAAGAAAATCCTTTTGCTACCATCGCGAAAGCCCGGGATGTGATCAGGGCACGTGCGGATAAAAACCAGCCTGCCATTATATATTTAAGAGGCGGTACTTATGTTTTTGAAAAATCACTTCAATTTAATGAAAGTGATCAGCAGATTACGCTGATGCCATGGGAAAATGAAACGGTTGTCTTTACCGGCGGGATATCCGTTAATCCGACGAAAGTAAAGCTGTTGAATACAACGGCTTATAAAAATGAATTTCCCGAAGGTGTGCAAAATAAAATCGGCGTGCTGGATCTGCGGGAATCAGGAATTACAGATTTTGGGAAATTGCGAAGTGTAGGTTTTTCACGACCCAATATGCCGTCCTGGATGGAATTATTCATCAATGATAATCCGGGGCAGCTTGCCCGCTGGCCTAACGACTCCACAGTGGCCATGGGAAAAGTGCTCGACAAAGGCTCGGTACCAAGAAATGGAGAGGATAATAACAGGGGAGGGAAATTTTTGTACCAAACGGAAAGGCCGGCAAGCTGGAAAATTTCGAAAGATATCTGGATATCAGGATATTTTAATTATGGCTATGCCGAGGATGCTATCAAACTGGCAGCTGTTGATACCGTGGCCGGGACTTTTACGACTGGCCAGGCGCATTTATATGGATTTGATTCAGGCAAGGCTTGGAACCGCTGGTATGCGTACAATATCCAGGAAGAGATCGATCAGAACGGAGAATATTACCTGGATCGGGAAAGAGGTCTGTTGTTTTTTTATTTGCCGACACTACTCTCGAAACTGGATATATCGGTTCTTAGCGAGCCGATGATAAGGATCGAGGGATCAAAGAATATTACAGTCAGAAATGTATCTTTCGAAGTTTCGCGCGGAATGGGTGTATACTTGGAACGCTCAGTGAATTGTACCATGTTTGATTGTATTTTCAGGAATCTTGGATCTGTTGCTATCTCTGTGGGAAGAGGAATTTTGCCTTTTGAGAGTCAAAAGCACGAAGGGAGTGGAAAGGAAACATCCGGGTTAATCGGTAGCCTGGATCAGCATGTCTATGAAAATACTACTTTCAACCGACAGGGAGGAACGGGTAACCGGATTGTGAATTGCCAGATTTACAATACAGGTGCCGGTGGAATAAGTTTGGGAGGCGGCGACAGAACAACGTTGACGCCCGCAGGAAATAGTGTGGAGAATTGCAGAATACATGATTTTAACCGCATCGAGAAATCCTATCGTCCTGGAATAAGCATCGATGGCGTCGGCAATAAAATCGCTCATTGCGAAATTTATAATGCACCCAGCATGGCCATTCTTCTCCACGGCAATGATCATGTTTTAGAGTATAACAATGTATATGATGTTTGTCGGGAGGTCGACGATCAGGGTGCTTTTTATTACGGAAGAGATCCTTCGGAAAGAGGGCATAAGCTACGTTTTAATTATTTTCATCATCTTGGGAATAATCACAGAACATCGGCAATATATCACGATGACGGAGCGTGTGGCATGGAGGTTTTCGGAAATATTTTTTATAAGGCAGGTACAATTCCCGTGCTCATAGGCGGAGGTCAGGATATTTCATACAAGAATAATCTGTTTATCGACAGCCCGTTAGGGATTCACGTTGACAACCGATTTCAAAACTGGTCCAGAAATACACTGGCCAAAGACGGGGTTATTGAGAAACGTTTGAAAGCAGTGAAATTTGACCAGCCGCCATATGCTGTCAGATATCCGGAACTGGTTCAATACTGGAAGCAGGATCCTTCCCTGCCCAAACGGATCGTTTTTGATAATAATATTTTTGTCCGGGTCAAAACAACCAGAATTGGAGACGACAGCTGGTATACCTGGGCGCTGAATAATCGGGTGAGCGATACATACCCATATAACTGGAAGATGATGGACAGCCGTCATTTTATTCCGGATGACTCGCAACTTGCCACCACGCCGGACTGGGTTAGTTTACCGGTAGAAAAAATTGGGATCCAGAAAAATTATCAATAAAAAAAACCTTTCCGAGATCTTCGGGAAGGTTTTTTTATTGGGTAGCGTAAAGAATCTCCCCTGTAAAAGACTGAAATTACGAGCGGATCATTAAAACTGAGGGAGAGTGGGTAAGCCATAAACTATGCGTTTCCACTGCTTTTTTCCAGCTATCCAGACTGATCAGCATCAGATCCTGCTGTTCAAGAAATTCCTTTTCTATTTTTTTGTCATGATACAAAGCGATATGATTTGGAGCGATTTGTTCGATGGCGGAAATCGTTTCTTTAAGTTCAGGGTTTTGGCGGATCACGCCGCTTGCATCCAGAATAATTACTCTGGCGTCGCTGTGATGAATCAGTTTTTGTGCAAAAATCAGCAGAAAACTGTCGCTCAGGGAAAATATCGGGATGAAAATATTTTCGATTTTAGTCAGGTTTTTCTCAACCAGAATACCCACCGGAACTTTTACAGACTTGATAATGTGCTTGGTGCGGTCATCGAAAACGCTGTAATCGAAAAACTTTTCCTTACCTGTTATCGTATCGTAAAGTCTTTCGGGGCTAATGATTTTAGTGGTGAAACCAAGCACCTTTCCCAGAATTGTTCCTTCAAAAACATTCCTTCCGATCCCGACCAGAAGCAGATCGAAGTTTCCGACATTTGCAGTTTCGATAATATCGCGGTCGATATTCTGTGACGGTTTAAACAGCGTGATCATCGGGAGGTTAAGCTTTTGTGCTTCCAGTTTTATAGGTTCAAAGCTTTCCTGTTCATACTCATCCGAATTGAACTGATTCAGGTCGTTACTGGGAGATAAATGGAGTGCCGTGATCGTGGCATTTAAAGGGGTTTTCTTTACTAGGCTATGTGCCAGCCGAAGCATGGATCGCCCGCTTTGCGGACTTCCAAAAGAAACCAAAATGGTGTATTTTCCGGTTTCCACTACGCTTTCCGGGAGTTCTGTATTCTTTTCAGGAAAAAACCTGTTGACGATATCCAGTGCAGGGCCGGTCATGCAGGTAGTGACCAGAGCCATAATAACCATCATAGCAAAAATTTCAGGCGTCAATACACCCAGATCATATCCGATGTTGAGCACTACAAGTTCCATCAAACCGCGGGTGTTCATCAAAGCACCTAAAATCAGGCTGTCACGCCAGTTTTGCCCAACGAACTTGGCAGCAATGGAGCTCCCCGCAAACTTGCCTATCACGGCTGCGGCGATAATCAAACCGGTTATTTGCCATAAGTAAGGATCATTCAGCAGTCCGATCTGCGTTCTTAAACCCGTGAAAACGAAAAAGAGCGGAAGCAGTAGAACCAGGGCAATATCTTCTACTTTTTCTATAAAAATATTTCTGAAATTTTGATTGGCAGGCATGATCACCCCGGCCATAAATGCGCCAAACAAAGCATGAATACCAATAACCTCCGTCGCATAGGACGACACGAGCAAGGTGATGAAAAATATAGCCACAACCGGTTTCGTTAATCCTTCTTTGTATGAATACACATCACCCAGTTTTTTTAGAAAAGGCTGCACCACTTTAAGCATAATTAGTACATAACTTCCGGCCATCAGGATTGTGTAAACCGAGCTTACGACATTGCCTGCTTTCACAATGGCGATAACCGCAGCCAGCAGACACCAGGCCGTAATGTCATCCGTTGCCGCACAGGTTATGGCCATAGTGCCCAGTTTGGTTTTGGACAAACCTCTCTCCTGAACAATTCTGGCAAGTACCGGAAATGCTGTTATACTCAGCGCAATACCAGTAAAAAGTGAAAAGGAAAGAAAATTTATTTCAGCCGGAGCAAATTTTTCGTAGATCACAAAAGCAAGTCCGATACCCAGCGCAAAAGGAAAAATAATACTCGCATGGCTTACCACTACGGCCTCCTGTGCTTTGTTTTTCAATACTTTAAGATCAAGTTCCATCCCGATCACGAACATAAACAAAATCAGCCCGATCTGGCTTAGAAATTGCAGATTGCCTAGCGATTTGGCGGGGAATAAAAAACCTGAAAACTCAGGATAATACATTCCGACGAAAGAAGGCCCAAGAAAAATACCTGCGGCAATTTCTCCGATAACGGTAGGTTGTTTTATTTTTTTACAAAGGTATCCGAACGCTCTGGCCACAATGATGATCGTGATAATCTGTAAGAGTAGAATAGCAAGCGGGCTCATGATGTTTTGCTCGTACGTATCCGTGAACTGGTGCCAGGAAGAGGTTGTTTCAGCAGCTTTTTTTACGGTAACTTTTCCAATTTCCAATGTTTTACCATGAATTATAATGAAATACATCAAGCCTGAAAAAAGTCCGATTGTTAAGGTATAAAATAGTAGATTTCTGATGTTCTTCATACCGCTGTTTTGGAGTAAGGAAATAAAAAGAGAGGACGAAAGATTTTCGTAATCCGTGCAAATTTATTCTATTGACGGCCGTGTATATCGGCTTGCGGTACAGAATAGGGCATTTATGTAATGAGCAGGAGGAATTTTGTAATGAAGCCATTAATCGCTCCGTCTCTATACATCAGATTACTGGATATTTTATCCAACATGGTTGTACGTATATAAATCAGCATGGAAAGAAATATATTTGAAACTACATTCAGGACAAGATCAGGAACAAAGTTTCTAAAAGGCAGAATGGAACAATTTTTTTTGAATTGAAAATGAAATCGATGACATTAAATTTTAAAGCATGGATGAATTAATTGTTTCCAAAGAGAAACAGGATCTTTTTTTGAAAAAACTGAGAGAGCGAACGGGTGCAAGCCATACAGGGCTGGAAGATAATATTTTTTCAAAAGCTATATTGTCTCCCACTGTAAATCTTGCTGATTACCAAATTTACATCGCAAAACTATACGGCATAATGCGATCCTGTGAAGTGGATATTTTTCCGAAAACAGTCTCTGTGCTACCGGATTTAAATGAAAGATATAAATCCGACCTGATTGTAAAGGATCTGATCGGAACAGGGATTCCTAAGGAAAAAATCGTTACATTTCCCATACACAAATTTTCAGCTTCCACCACTGCCGAAGCGCTAGGTATCATGTATGTTCTGGAAGGGTCTACGCTGGGAGGGAAAATTTTATATAAGCATATAAATCAGGAATTGGGGCTAAGCTATGAGAACGGCGCGTCCTATTTTTGGGGATATGGACAAAAAACGGGGATACTGTGGAAAAACTTCATCTCCACACTTGCCGGTTATGCGGTGGAGGAAAACTGTGAAGAGGAAATCATTGCCACGGCTATCCAAACTTTTACAACCATTGATAAGTGGCTCAACGAGGCAGAAATTAAATTGTAACAATGAATATTACCGATATCGTTAACAGGGATATTGTAAATCTGACAAATTGCGAAAGCGAACCGATTCATATTCCGGGTAGCATACAACCGCATGGATTTTTGCTGGGCGTTAGCACAAAAGATCAGATTATTGATTTTTGCAGCGCGAACTGTGAAGATTTTTTGGGTCTGTCCAAGGAAAAGTTATTGGGTAAAACCTTGTTTGATATTTTTTCAAAAGATCAGTCGGACGACTTCAGTTTTTATCAGCGTGAGGAACTGATCGACCGGGCAAAACCTTTTATTTTTACCTTCGACGAAGTCTCTTACAATACCACGATCCACGAGAGCGGGGATGCACAAATACTTGAATTTGAGCCTTTCCCTGACGAAACGCAGGATCTTCCCAATCTTTACAAACAAACCAGGAATTTTGTTTCTTTAATGGAGCAGCATAATTCCCTGGCCGAACTTTGTAATGATATAGCGGTAGAAACAAGAAGGATCACAGGTTATGACAGGGTGATGATCTACCGTTTTGATGAGGAATATAATGGGGAAGTGATTGCAGAAAGCAAGCGTGAAGATTTGAATTCTTTTTCCGGACAAAAATATCCGCATACGGATATCCCGGTACAGGCCAGAGCATTATACATTCGCAACCCGTTACGTGTGATTACGGATGTCAATTATGAGCCGGTACCGCTTTTTACACGAAACGATACAGGAGATAAGAGCAATAAGTCGCTGGATCTCAGTCTTTCCATTCTGAGAAGCGTTTCGCCGATCCATGTCGAGTATCTTAAAAATATGGGCGTGGGCGGTACATTGACGGTCTCACTTTTACAGAATAATAAATTGTGGGGTTTGATAGCCTGTCACCATTATTCCGCCAAAATATTACCGCATTATACACGGCTTGCCGCTTTACTTCAAGGTCATTTTCTTACTTCACAAATAAAAGTGCGGGAAGTAGCCGAGGAATTTGAGATCAGCCGGGCGACGGATAAGGCGCTGATGGAATCGCTTGCGATTTTGCATGAAAGTGACAGTTTTTTCGAGGATGCCTATACTTCCGAACCATTCTTGAATTTGGCAAATGCACATGGATTTGTGATTTATCAGGGAGGGAAACTATTCAAAAACGGCAGTGTTCCTGCCGATGAAGAGCTTGTTAAACTGTTTACATTATTATCGGGAAAATATCCGAATTCCGGTTTTCATACCGAACAATTGACCGAAATTTTTCCTGATTTTGAATATCTCTCAAAATATGCTGCCGGCGTTATTTATCATTCCATTGCGTCAGGAACTTCAGACGGAGTACTTTGGCTGAGAGCAGAAAGAAGAGAAACGATCAACTGGGCAGGAAATCCACATAAGGCCGTAGTCGTTAACGATGATGGTAGGACACGTTTGTCGCCACGGACTTCATTTGCACTATGGATGGAGGAAGTGAAGAACAAAAGCGCCAAATGGAGAAAGTCGGAACTGAATTCATCTTCAAGTTTTACTTATGCTCTGCAAAAGTTTATCAATCTGCATTATGTCCGAACGCAGGAAAACAAGAATAGGTTATTGAACGATGAGTTAAAGGCGGCGAACAAAGAACTTGCCAACCTGAACTGGATCAGCACGCATGATCTAAAAGAACCATTACGGAAAATCCAGATCTTTGCTTCAAAAGTATTGGACCGGGAAAATCCGGATTTGTCGGTTCAGGTGAAAGACTCGGTGGAGAGGATGCGGTTTGCAGCGGAGAAAATGCAACTTCTCATTGAAGATATTCTGGCCTATTCGAAAACGGGCAATATGGAGAAGGTTTTTGAAAAAGCGGATCTAACCGAAATTTTGAAAAAAGTACTGGCAGAGTTATGCGATACAGTAGATGATAAAAATGCACTCGTTACCTTCGACTCGTTACCCAAGCTTACTATCATACCCTTTCAGGTTCATCAGTTGTTTGTTAATCTGATCAGTAATGCACTGAAATTTGCAAAAACGGATCAATCTCCGGAAATCAATATTGAGGTAGAAACCGTTAAGGCGGATAGGATCAAGGACAACAAAGCAACGATTGGAAGTTATTATGCCATCTCATTTCAGGATAACGGCATAGGATTTGAGAAAGAGTTTTCAACAAGGATTTTTGATGTTTTTCAAAGATTAAACCCGGCTCATAAATATCCCGGTACGGGAATCGGGCTGGCGATCTGTAAAAAGATCATGGAAAATCATAAGGGATATATTTCAGCAGATTCGGAACCGGATGAAGGATCAAGATTTACGATTTATTTTCCTGCCGAAGAGCCGTCCTGATCCAGTTTTGAAAGACATTGCCAGTTCTACTTAAAACAGGGCAGAATTGTTATTGATGTATTATCCCGAGACTTTATCCATAAAATCTTTTCTAAAATTGTCCCCGATCGTTAAAACAAGTTCTTTTTCCTCATTTTCCGGCAAAACCAGTGTGGTTATTTCCTGATGGGTAAAAAATCGTACAGCTTTCAGAGCGATGATATCTTTTTTACTGATCCGGCAAAAATTGTCCTCGGGCAGCATTGCTAAAAGCTGCTCAAAGGAAATATTTTTCAAAGTAATCTGATGCCCGTTTTCCAGATAGGCCAGTTTGTCGCGTTTGTCTTTTTCAGCGGACGTGATCAGTAAAAGCTGGTCAAAAGCAATCAGGGCTTTTCCTTTATTGGTATTCAGCTGCATAAATTGTTTTTCAGCTTTCCCTTTTTCTATAAGTCTTTCAGCCTTGGTGATTGCCTTTTCGAGACGGTCTTTCTGTATTGGTTTTCGTATATAATCAACGGCATCCAGATCAAAAGCTTCTGCCGCGAATTCTTTGTATGCAGTGATAAAGATGACGGGTTTTCCTTTTAAAAGCTGGGCAACTTCAAGACCGTTCAGGCCGGGCATTTCAATATCCAGAATGCAGAGGTCAAAATCCAGGTCGGTGCTTGCCTGCATCAGTTTAATAGGATCGTTAAAGGCTTTTACAACTTCCAGTCCCGGAATTTGCTCGCAAAGCATGCGGAGGTAAGTGAGGCCGGGCAGCTCATCATCCAGCAGAAGACATTTTAGCTTTGTGTTCAAGCAGATTAATTTTCAAGTGGGCAATATAGGTATCGTTATCAGTTGTGTGTTCCAGCGTGTAGTGTGACTGGTATATCAAATCCAGCCTTTTTCTTAAATTCTCTTTACCAAAACCGCTTTTTTCTTTTTTTAGTATCGGTTTTTTACTGATTTTATTGGATACAATCAGTGAAAAGGTGGTATCACTTAAATCAAAAACAATGGAAATAAAAGCATCAGGACTTTGAATATCAGCATGTTTGAACGCATTTTCAATCAGATCAATCGTTATTAACGGCGAGATCAGTTGTTGATTAAATAAATCAGCACCAGGGGAAATTCTGTTTTTTATCCGAAGATCAAACAGCGGACTTACTTTTAAACGGTTAATTTCGATCAGACTCAGGGCAAAATCCGTTTCTTCTTTTAATGATACATAATCGCAGTCACTTTCGTAAAGGATATAATCCAGCACATTTGAAAGTTTATCGAGCGCATAATAGCTCTGGTAAGCATGCGACTGGATGGAGTTCAGGACATTTTTAAAAAGGTGCGGATTCAGTTTTGATTTGATTGTTTCAAGTTCGAAATTTTCCTTTCGTGAATCTCTTTCATTAAATTTTTGCTCAAATTGCTTTCGTAAAATCGTCTCGGTTTTCAGGCGTGTAATCAAAAAGAGAATAAGCAAAAAGCTTATAATCATTAATAACACAAGAGAATATAGCAAAAGGCCAGAAATATTGATGGTACTTTCCATCCGGCAAATTACTGAAAACGCCTACCCCTCACCAAATATAATTTGCAGAAAATATATAAATCGAAAAATCTGTTTTGAAGAATAAGAAAAAAAATTCGACAGAAAGATGGGTTAAGAAAAACAAGGAAATAGTTTTTCATGTTAGGGAAGAAGAGATCAGTCATCTTTCATCACAGTGGGCAATATGATCATTTTATGTATATCAATAATTGTTTAGAATAATTATAATTAACAGATTTAGCTTAGTACATTTGTCCGGATTACCTTTTACGACATGGAACCAAATTCAAAATTATACTACGATACCAACGAAGTTGCCGAAATGGTAGGTTGCGAAGCTTCTGCATTACGTTTTTGGGAAAAGAAATTTCCGCAACTGGCTCCCAAACGAGATTCCCGTAATCGCCGTCGCTATACCGAGCGTGATATTGAGGTGATACGAAAAATCATGCACCAGAAGGAGAAGCAGGGGAGAACAATTAAGGGTGCGCGCGAACAAATGCGCAGAAAGGAAGAATCTCAGCTGATGATTTACAGACTCACCAGGGTCAGGCAGTTTCTGGCTGAACTTCGGGACAGTCTCTGACGATAAAGAATTTTAATGATTGACCTGATTTTATAAAAATGAAAAAAATACTTGTTTCTGCCGCGTTATTTGTTTGTTCTCACTACGTAAATGCGCAAACGATCTCTGCATCTGAAATAAAAAAACACGTTGATCTGCTGGCTTCCGATGCTTTTGAAGGCAGAGGAACGGCAACAATCGGTGAAATTAAAGCGGCGAACTATATTGCTGATATTTTCAAGAAAGCAGGACTGAAACCGGCGGGAACTAACGGAAGCTATTTTCAGCCTTTTGAGGTAATCATGGGTATTGAAGGTGTTGCACATCAAATGACAGCCAGAAATGTGGTAGGTTTTCTTGACAACGGCGCTGAAAAAACTTTTGTGGTCGGAGGTCATTATGACCATCTGGGCAAAGGTTATCAGACCGGATCGCTTTCTCCTGACAGCAAAAATTATATACACAATGGCGCAGATGACAATGCCTCGGGTACGGCTGGTGTGATTGAGCTGGCGAAGTATTTCTCGGAAAACTCCGTCAAGGAAAAACACAATTTTCTTTTTATTGCTTTTTCAGGGGAAGAGCTTGGCTTGTTAGGATCAAAATATTATACGGAATCTCCATCGATGCCACTTATTTCCATTTCCGCGATGATCAACATGGATATGATCGGCCGGTTGAATGAAGAAAAAGGATTAATTATTTCGGGTTGGGGAACGAGTCCGGCCTGGGGGAAAATCATTCCTGATCTTGCTAAAAAACAAAATATTAAATACACAACGGATTCCTCCGGTGTCGGTGCTTCTGATCATACTTCCTTTTATCTGAAAAATATTCCGGTGCTTCAATTTTTTACAGGCGGACATAGCGATTATCACAAAATCAGCGATGATTCCGACAAAATCAATGCAGAAGGCGAGGCGAAAATTCTTCAGCTTATTGCGGGAGTGCTGGAAAAACTGGACGTAGAAAAAACGGAACCGGGTTTTCTGACAGCTGGTAATCCGCATTCAGCCTCGACAACTTCCAATTTCAAGGTTACATTAGGTGTTATGCCGGATTATAGTTTTTCAGGAAAAGGCCTGAAAATCGATGGCGTATCCAAAGCGCGCCCGGCGGATGTTGCTGGAATTCAAACCGGCGATGTGATCACTAAACTTGCCGGAAAGACAATCAATACCATTTATGATTATATGGAAGTACTTGGCGAACATGAAAAAGGACAGCAGGTTGAAGCGGAGCTGCTGCGTGGAACGGAAAAGAAAGTTGTGAAAATTACTTTTTAAGGGAATAGGAGAGTGGGGTGTCAAGATAACAAGGGTAGTCATGTTTGTAGGTTTTTGAAAAGTTGACTTCTCTGGCAACTCTCCTATAAACCTGACTCACCTTTTCCGGATACCCATAATTTCACGCCTCAATAGCACCTCGTTTTCCAAGTTCAATAACCTCCATCTGGCTAATCAAACCTTCATGAAGATTGAAACGCAGCAGCGTTCTTATTTTGTGAAAACCTTCCCTTCCAGCAGCTCCCGGATTAATATACAGCATATTTTTTAATTCCTTATCCCGTATAACTCTCAGAATATGTGAGTGTCCGCAGATAAAAATATCAGGCGTATCAGCTCTTAGCGCAGGCATCACAGCCGGGTTATAACGTGGCGGTGCCCCTCCGATATGCGTCATCCAGATGCGGAAACCTTCCAGTTCAAAATGCAAATTTTCGTGGCTGTGCAGTTGAATCGTCTTATCATCGATATTGCCAAATACGATCCGGCATGGCTTAAATGCTTCCAGTTTTTTTATAATCTCCACAGAGCCGATATCGCCGGCATGCCATACTTCATCACAGTTGGCAAAGTACTCGAATACGCGCGGGTCCAGGTATCCATGGGTGTCAGAAAGCAAGCCAATACTCTTCATGTATAATAATGTAAACGATTCTATTTTTCGGTGTCTTTAATTCGGGCCGGGAAACGGACTGCAAATTTGCATTATAGCTGGCTATTAAAAAAAATAATAATGAATACGCCCGGTAACCTTATGCAAATTAAGTAATTATTATTTTAATGTATTTTATGTAACCAATTGTTGCAAGATTGTATCTTTGTCGCTGCTGAGGTTCTTCTTAAAAGTTAAAAAAATATAAAATAGTCACAAAATGCGCAAAAACTAAATATTTAGTTGTATTTGAAATCTTGTTTTTATAATATTGCGAAACCCAAATTTTTATAAATAAGCCCTTTTTCTCATACTCACTTTAACTTAGTCATTAGCCTTGAAAAAAATCCTACTTCTGTTATGTTGTAGTCTCATTGGTTTTGCCTCGGTGGCGCAAAACACGGGACGGTTTACTATGAAAGGTATTGTCGGCGACACAGCCGGCGTTGGCCTGCCGGAAGCAACGGTGATGCTGCTGTTGCCCAAAGATTCATCCCTGGTGAATTTCGGACGAACCGGAAAAGACGGCTCATTCGAATTTAGAAATCTGAAAAGAATTCCTTATCTCTTTAAAGTGTCTTATGTTGGCTATTTGCCTTACCAGCAGTATGTTAATTCCAACGATGGTGAGGTTACGAATCTTGGGAAGGTAGGAATGAAAATACTGAATAATGATTTGTACGAAGTCGTTATCAAAACTGCCCGGGCTCCGCTCAGTATCAAAGGAGATACGGTAGAATATGACCCGAGGGCTTTTAAGGTTCCGCCCGGATCTACGGTGGAGGATCTGATCAGGAAGCTGCCGGGTATGCAGGTAGATGCCGACGGAAATATCAAGGCTCAAGGCGAGGAAGTTAAACGTGTGACGGTGGACGGTAAGCGTTTTTTTGGTGACGATCCGAAAATGGCGACCAAAAACCTGCCAGCCGAAGCAATCAATAAAGTACAAGTTTTCAATGGCAAAACGGAGCAGTCAAAAGTGACCGGAGTTGATGACGGGAAAAGAGAAAAAACCGTGAATCTGGAATTGAAGGATAGTCACAAAAAAGGTGGTTTCGGAAAAGCAGTTGCCGGGGCTGGTACAGATTCCAGGCTTGAAGGGAAAGTCAGTTATAACCGTTTTGATGACAAGCAGCAGTTTTCAGTTTTGGGTTTTGGCAATAATACCAACCAGTCAGGAATTGCCCGAAATGATTATCAGGATTTTAAAGGTAGCCAGTCTTTCAACTGGGGAGACGATGGTGATTTCGGGTTTTCGGGAGGTATTCGCTATTTTAACGGAGGTGATGACGAATCCTCCATTTCTATCCAGCCTAATTATGGCGGCGGTTCTCAGGGTTTCACAAAAAACTGGGCAGGCGGAGCGAACTACAATTATGATACCAAAAAAACGAAAATCAGTACAAGCTACTTTTATAATCAGACGGACGCGCTCAACGACGTGATGTCCAGCCGTGATAACTTTCTGTCAAATAACGCATCTTATAAATCGACGGACAAAAATAAAACCGGAAGTTTCAGTGGAAACCACCGCCCCAGTTTTCGCCTGGAAAAGGAGCTGGATTCTTTGAACACGATCATTCTGATCAGCAATTCCAGAATTAATAATGGAGACAGTGATTACGGCAGTTTTCAGCAGTATTTCAGGAGCGGCGATACATTATCCAACAGGTCTACGATTAACAACAGCAGTTTGTATAACTCATTTGCGATGTCCAATTTGTTGTTATACCGGCGTAAGTTTAAGAAAAAGGGGCGGAATTTTGCTGCCAGTATTGGTTACAACATCAATAACTCGGACGGTTCTTCGTTCCAGAATTCATTCAACGAGTTTCTGCTAGACCCGTCGCGGAACAGCAGAATTAACCAGAAAAACGAAACCGAAAGTAACCGTACACAGTTGAAGGGTAGCTTGTCGTACATCGAGCCATTTGCGAAGAAATTTTATTGGGAAACTTTTTATAATTACAGTCTTCGAAAAGATGAGGTAGACAGAAATGTTTTTGACATCAAGGAAAATAATGTCGAAGAAGTAAACAAATTCCTGACCCGTTACTATACCAACGATTTTACCTACAACAGGCTTGGAACCAGTGTCAGATATTCGAACAAAGGGCTTAATCTTTCTGTTGGAATTGCCGGACAGCAGTTTGATCTGAAAGGGAAGTTTTCAGCCGATCAGACTTCCAGCGACGTAACAAAAGTGGATCGTACTTTTTTCAAATTTGTTCCCAATCTTTCCCTCAATTATGATCTGAAAAAGAACAGATATCTTTATGCGCAGTATAATTTATATGTTCAGGAGCCAACCATTGCTGATTTACAGCCGGTTGTAGATAACAGCAATCCGCTCAATATTGTGGAAGGAAACCCAAATCTTATTCCCCAGTCGAGTCATAATGTATTTGGAGGTTTCCAGATGTTTAATCCGTCGAGTTTTACCAATATTTACATTAGTCTTAATTATAGCTATAATCTGGATCAGATCGTTTATAACAAAACGATTGATGAAAATCTGATAACAACAACCAAGCCGATGAATATTTCGGGTGGTTATCGATACGGATCTTATTTTGGCTTTGGTTTTCCCTTGAAAAAAACAAAAGCTACCCTGAATTTGAACAGCGGGATTAATTACAGCAGTAACCTGACTTACATCAACAATGTGAAAAATGATACCAAAACCGATGGCTACAATTTCGGTCTGAGACTTGACCTGACACCTAGCGAGGTATTTACGCTTTACAGCAACGCAAGCTGGAATATTGCCAACACGAAATATTCGATCAATACGAACCAGAATCAAAAGGTTCTGAGTTCTTCGTACGGAGCGGAAATGAATGTTAAAATGCCCAAGGAAATTTATTTCAACAGTCGTTTTTCTTATAATATTTATACAAACAACCAGTTCGGGTTTAGTCAGAAACAGCCGATCCTGAATTTATCGGTTTATAAAATCGTGTTAAAAAATAAGCGTGGAGAAGTTCGTCTGACAGCCAATGACGTGTTCAAGAAGAACCTTGGGATAACGCAATTCGCTACATCCAATTACTATTCCGAGTCAAGAACACGGACTATATCGCGTTATTTTATGCTGAGTTTTACCTACAACATGAGGGGAATGTCTGCATCGGTTCGCCGAAGCAATTATTAATCTGCTTTCAAAGTCCAATGACCGAAGGTGTTTGTTAAATTATATTTTTAAACAAGGTATTTTATGAGATTAAATGGTATTCTGGTATTGATGTGCTGTCTTTTTGCATTTTCAGCAGCAGGGCAAAAAATAGAAGGAGAAATCACCTATGATAAGATTTTTCACTGGACAAGGATGTATTCACGACTGACATTCCTAAGTAATGAGGAAAAGGAAAGACTGAAACTTACCTGGAAAAATGAAGATGAGTATAAGAAGGATATGAAGCTGTATTTCAAAGACAATAAAAGCCTTTATACCTATCCGAAAGAACAGGAAAATGATGGAGGCTGGTCGTGGAATGAGAAGGATTTTCGGATTTACCGCGATCTTGAAAACGAAAAACGGACAGATGTGATTGAAATGCTGGGTAAAACTTTTATCGTTGAGGATTCTATCAAGGCACCTAACTGGAAGGTGATGAATAAGATAAAGGAAATTGCCGGATATATGTGCATGATGGCGGTGACTGAGGATACAATTAAAAAACAGAAGATCACGGCATGGTTTGCAGATAATTTGCCGCTGTCCACAGGGCCAGAGCAATACGGAGGTTTGCCGGGCTTAATTATGGAGCTTGATTTTAACGATGGTGATATCGTAATAACGGCCAAAAAAGTTGAATTGAAGGTCATTGCGGAGGAGATAGGTGTTCCCAAAAAACTGAAAGGGAAAAGGGTTACCAATCAGCAATATGATATGCTGGTTTATAACCACATCAAAGACAGCATGAAAGCACATCGAAATCCTTATTGGTCTATGCCTTACTAAATATCGGTTTGCTGTTAAGCTTTATTAACAAAAGAAAAAGAGATCATTAAGAAGGAATTAATTTTTTGTTTTTATACCTTTGCGGTCTGAAAGTGAAGGTAACATATTGCTATACTAAGCATTATCTCTTCCAATATGAGATAATGCTTATTTTTTTAGAGACTGGATGGCCCTTTTTTAGTATCGTACGTAATAATGATAAGCCTTGGGAAGGAGTGAAAAGGATGGCCTGGCACGGTTTTCTTGACTTTCATTCTATAAACTATGTCGAACTTTAAATTGTATTATTTTAGTATAACCCTGATAACTATGAAAAAAACGCTCTTAGCCGTTGCTATGCTTTTTGTACTGGGCTCCTGTGCAAGCAAGAAAAAAATGACTGCCGCTGTTAACAAGGCAAATGAAATTCAAATCCAGCTTGATAAAGCAAGAGCTGATCTGAATGACTGTGACAGCAGAACTGCAAGTTTGAACAATGATATTAAGCTTAAAAATGACGAGCTTACTACTAAAAATAACAAACTTAAAGAGTTGGAAGATCAGATTGATTTCTTAAAGAAAAACAATAACAATCTTCTTGACCGTATGTCTGATCTTTCTGTGATCAGCAAAGAAGGTTCAGAAAGTATCAAAAAATCGCTTGAAATGATGAATGTTCAGGGTGGCCAGATCCGCGACCTTAACGCTAGCATTCAGCGTAAAGATTCTCTTAACATGGCTTTGGTCTTGAACCTGAAACGTTCATTGGCTGATGTAAGTGATGAAGATGTTCAGATTGAAGTGAAAAAGGGCGTGGTATATGTTTCTCTTTCTGATAAAATGCTGTTCAAATCGGGTAGTTCTTTAATCAATACACAAGCTGAAACGGTACTTGCAAAAGTGGCCAAAATCCTGAATGATTATAAAGAAATCGAAATCCTGATCGAAGGTCACACGGATAATGTACCTATCGCTACGGACAAATTTGCAGATAACTGGGATTTGAGCGTGTTGCGAGCAACTTCTGTGGCTCGTACGCTTCAAAAGAAATATGGAGTTGAGCCGGTTCGTTTGATCGCTGGCGGCCGTGGAGAATACCTTCCAAAGGTTTCTAACGATTCTCCTGCTAACCGCAGCCTGAACCGTCGTACTGAAATTATCATTACGCCTAAATTGGATCAGTTCTTTAACCTGTATACACCAAACGCAGGTAAATAAGAATAACTTTTTAGCAAATTTTTTGAAGCCCGTCAATTTTTTTGACGGGCTTTTTTTGTCTTAATTTTCAATTAATTGTACTATTTTGCCTTCTGGTCAATTAACTCATTTTATTTTATGTCTTACTTTTTATCCGTTTTTAACAGGAAGGTTGTAAAGATCACGGCGCTTCTGTTGCTTTATTCTTGCCGGTTAGTATTCGCTCAGGTTCTTGTGGAGGCTTCGTCGCCTGAAAGTGTTGGCGTTAGCAGCGACAGACTTCAAAGGATCGATAAAGTATTGCAGGAGTATATCGACAAGCAACAAATTACGGGAGCGGTTGCTTTAATCGTTAAGGATGGAAAAATTGTTTATCACAAAGGAATAGGGCAGGATGATATGAATGCAAAAACACCCATGAAGCGTGATGCCATTTTTCGTATTGCGTCTCAAACCAAAGCGATTACCAGCACTGCGGTGATGATTTTGTATGAAGAGGGGAGATTTTTGCTTGACGATCCGGTTTCTAAATATATTCCTTCATTTAAAAATCCACAGATACTGGACAAGTTTAATGAAGCGGATTCAAGCTATACAACCCGGCCGGCGAAGCGCGAAGTTACTGTCAGAGATCTCTTGACGCACACATCAGGAATCAGTTATGCCGGAATCGGTTCAAAAGAGGCAAAAGCCATTTATGCAAAAAATGACATTCCCAGCGGTATTGGTACGCCGACTTACAAGCTTTCTGATGTGATCAGCCGGTTAGGGAAAATGCCTTTAATCCATGAACCGGGAGAAAGGTTTACCTATGGCTTGAATACTGATGTGTTGGGATATCTGGTTGAAGTTTTGTCAGGAAAAACATTGAACGATTTTACCAGAGAGCGGATTTTTGAACCGCTGGGAATGAAAGATACCTATTTTTATTTACCTCAAAATAAGCAGAACAGGCTGACAGTTCTTTACACGCAAGACAAAGATGGGGCTATGATAAAGTCAGAACCAGGTAAAGGTTTTTCAAGCGATTATCCGAAACAGAATGGCGTATTTTATTCAGGCGGGGCCGGACTTTCATCAACAGCTTATGATTATGCCATATTTTTACAGACCATGCTCAACGGCGGAATGTATAATGGAAAGCGTATTTTAAGTCCTGCGGTTGTGCATTTAATGACGAGAAACCAAATCGGAGACTTGAATCAGGGAAGAAACAAATTTGGACTTGGGTTTTCAGTGGCGACGGAAAAAGAAGCTGCGCGGATTCCTGTACCCGAAAATATATTTGAATGGGGAGGTATTTTCGGCACTACTTATTGGGCTGATCCCAAAACCAAAGTGCTGGCATTGCTGATGACACAAAAATATCCGAATAGTGTTTGGGGCGAAATGCAGGATAAATACAAAATTCTTGTTTATCAGGCAATTGTGGGAAAAGAGTAAGAATATAATTATCAGTTAGTAAACACCGGGAAGTTATTTTGCATATTCCCGGTGTTTGTTTCTATAAAAAAACATATTAGCGTTGCTGCTCACTCAGGTCCTTTCTGATTTTCTTCTTGTCAATTTTCCCGACACTGGTTTTAGGAATTTCTTTCACCAGATAAATATGGTCGGGTACATACCATTTTTTTATATTTCCTGATATAACTCCTCTTTGTAGTTCATTTTTTATGAATTCTTCCGTCAGTGAATCTTGCGAATCAGCCTTGGGGACTATCAGTGCCTGAGGGCGCTCTCCCCAACGCGCGTCCTGCAAACCGACCACGGCAACTTCTCCAACTCCGTCAATTTGCGATATCAGATTTTCAATATCCAGCGATGAAACCCATTCGCCCCCTGTTTTTATCACATCCTTTACACGGTCTGAAATGGTCAGATAATACGCGTCGTCGATAGATCCGACATCTCCCGTATGTAACCAACCGTTATGCCAAAGTTTCTCTGAGTTTTCCGGATCCTTGAAATAACCCTGGGTCATCCATGGACTTCTTCCAATGATTTCTCCAACCGATTTTCCATCATGCGGCAGAAAATTTCCGGCCTCATCGATAATACGAAGTTCTGAAAAAGGAGATATTCTACCCGCTTTTATTCTCAGGCCTAATTTTTCATCGGACGTTAAGTGCTGCTGCGTTTCATTTAAATGAGCAACTGATAAAACAGGTGCAGTTTCGGACATGCCGTAACCGGCCGAAACAGTAATTCCCATTGCATTGGCAGCTTTGGCAAGACCGGACGTGAGAGCAGATCCACCAATTAAAACCTTCCACTCAGACAAGTCTGTCTGCTTTGCAGCCCGGCAGTTGATTACCATGTTTAAAATGGTCGGAACACAGTGAGAAAGGGTTACTTTTTCCTGAGCCAGCAAGCCCGCTATCATATCAGGCTCATATCTTCCCGGATAAACCTGTTTGTTGTTCAGCATTGTGGCTACAAAAGGAAATCCCCAGGCATGGACATGGAAAAGCGGGGTAAGCGGCATATAAACGTCCTGATCTGTAAACGGCAATGCCCGATAACCACAGAAATAGGATATCAAACTCATGGTGTGTAAAAATAACTGCCTGTGAGAGAAATACACGCCTTTGGGCTCTCCGGTAGTTCCTGTTGTGTAAAACGTAGTGGCCCAGGTATTTTCATCAAAATCCGGGAATTCGTATGCGTCATCGGCACTGGTAAGCAAGTTTTCATATTCACCTGCAATCGAGAACGAAGGTTTAATTATTTCTGCTTTTGGATCGGTGTACACTTTATCACTCAGGATAATGTAGGTTTTTACGGTAACAATTTTATCTTTTATCGCTTCGAGAATCGGAAGGAAATCTTCATGTACAAGAATGACCTTGTCTTCCGCATGGTTGATCGTGTAGAGAATCTGCGCCGGCGATAGCCTTACGTTAATCGTATGGATGATAGCACCAAAGGATGGAATACCAAAAAAATTTTCAAGATAACGGTGACTGTCCCAATCCATTACACCGATCATGTCACCCGGTTTTACGTCCAGACTTTCTAAAACGTTGGCAAACCTGCGAACCCGGCGGTTGAATTCAAAATAATCCATCCTGAAAAGATTTCTGTAAACAATCTCTCTTTGCGGATTATATTTTAGCGTCTGTGCCAAAAGGGTTTTTATCAGCAAAGGAGGATCATAGGCAGACGGAGTTCTGGGTATTAATCGGGTTTGAATCATAATTTTGGTACTTTTAAGGCAGATAAACCGAATGAGATAAAATAAGAGTATAGAAAAATTTGATCAGAACAGCGCTTTTTTCTTCTTATTAAAATTTCGATTTCTATTTTGTTGATTGTTGTAAAAATATAAGAAAAAAAGTAATAATAATTATATTATGAGCGAAAGTATTCCAGATAAAGCCGTTATTGAAAAGGCTCACGCCCTAGTAGCTCCTTATATTCACAGGACACCGATCCTTACGTCACAATTTTTAAATGACTTGTCAGGTGCTGAATTGTATTTCAAATGCGAGAATTTCCAAAAGATCGGTGCTTTTAAGGCAAGAGGCGGACTAAATGCTGTTTTGAACTTGTCAGAGGAGCAGATAAAAAACGGAGTAACGACACATTCTTCCGGAAATCACGCGCAATCCATCGCGTTTGCAGCGGCAAAAGTGGGAGTGAAAGCCTACATTGTAATGCCGGATAACTCGCCTTTGGTGAAAATAAATGCGGTGAAAGGATACGGAGCGGAAGTAACTTTTTGCCCGAACACCCCCGAGGAAAGACAAAATGCGGTAAACAAAATTGTTGAAAAAACCGGTGCAGCTTTTGTACATCCTTTCAATGATTACCGGGTTATTGCCGGGCAAGCCACAGCGGCAAAAGAGCTAATAGAGGATGCTGGTGTTTTGTTAGATGCCCTGATAGCACCGGTTGGTGGTGGAGGACTTTTGGCCGGGACATCGTTGTCGGCGCATTATTTTTCTCCGGAAACGAAAGTTTACGCCGGCGAACCGGAAGGTGCTGCGGATGCGATTCTATCTTTTAAAAGCGGAAAAGTTGAGAAAGCGCCGTTTATAAAAACCATTGCCGACGGCTTATTAACTCCACTTGGAGATAAAAATCTTGAAATTATCCTTAAACATGTAACGAATATTTTTACCGTTTCCGACGAGGAAATTATTGCGGCCATGCAGCTGATGTGGGAGCGGATGAAAACGGTTGTCGAACCCTCTGGCGCGGTTGTTTTAGCCGCTGTCTTGAAAAATAAAGAAGTATTTCAGTCCAGGAAAGTTGGGATTATCATTTCAGGCGGCAATGTGGATTTGGGAAAACTTCCGTTTTAATACATTACTAAATAAATTACAACGTTAATTATGCAATTTTGATAATATTACCGTTTTAAATGGAATATAATCAATGAGTATTTACATTTGCATCATCAACTTTACATTTTAAAATTAAGCATGAGAAAATTACTTGTTTTGTGTCTGATCGTTTTATTTGCCTCTTGTAAGGATAAAGACAAGGATTCTGCACCGGATCCTGATTATGCGCCTGAATTAGTTGGCAATTATTCAACGCTGACCGTGGAACCAAATCTTTCAATTACACAGGATTGGGAAGTAACTGACATCGATAAGAATCTTTTGGCTATTACTTTTACAAAAACCAACAAGGTAACAGCATCAGGCTCATCGGTGAGTTTTGTGCAGATTTACAAGCTTAAAGATGTGAAAGTGACAGGCCAGGGTACAATAGCGATTGACGAGGTTGTGGATGTTGAACAAACTTTGCCTGATAAATTACAGCAAAAAGTTCAGGGAGTGGGTACTTTGGTAACGAATAGTGCAGGTAATCCTCAGATTAATATCACGCTGAAATTCTCAAATACAGCTAAGAGTGATACTTACGAAAATTATTTAGAATTTAAGAAGAAATAAAAATTCAGAAAATGAATAATGCGGTCCGGGGATTTTTATCTTCGGACCGTTTTTTTTTATTTTGCTGCATCACAATGCGCTAAATCTTTTTTGGTATGATTCTTTTTGGTGAATATTTCAAAACCATCGTGAGTCATGAAAATCATATTTATCCTGATGCTGTTATATGTGGCAGCCCAGCCGAGAAGGGTTTTATTGTTTTACAAGGATACGGACGATCAGATCCTGACTAAACAACAGGCTGAACTTGAAGCCAATAAAGCCGGAATTCTGGAAAGAGATATACGGATTGAATCGTATGAATTTTCAAAGCATGCAGGAGACTGGAAGCAGTGGAAAGTCGATACCAGTGCCTATTTTACTTTTATACTCGTCGGTAGGGACGGTGGTGAGAAATACAGATCTCAGAAATTTGTTTCACATCAGGATCTTTTCCGAAAAATCGATGCCATGCCGATGAGACGAAATGAAGTGAAGTAATAGGGATAATCTCTTTCGCTGTTTAATTAAAACGGAAAAATTTATTTCCAGTCCGGTTTTAAAATGATGATTAGCAGCAGGAACAAACCGGTTAAAAGCAGGGGTACTGCCGGTATCCACACCAGTATATTTGAAAGCGCAATATGCTCTCTGCTTCTTAGATAAAAAGAAAATAAGACAATTCCTGCCAAAACAAAGCCAGCCAGATTGGCCATGTTGTTGTGCCCATAACTGTGTTCGAGATTGAAGGCGTCGTAAATAGCGTTTGCTATGGCCAGCAAAATGGCTATACAGTTGATGGTAACTGCGATCATGTAAAATACCATGGTGTAAAAGTTTATCCGGAACCTGATATCCGATAACTAAACAAACTTGATCTCGCTGATCTTCCTTCCCAAAATTGATGAACAAACGGTTGGTTAAAATAGCTAACGGTTAGGCGAAAAACGCGCGAATGCTGATATTGTCGGTCGATTACACAGCGCGTATGCTTTATTATTTTCCATTTGTTTTTTATCAACTACTATTTAATATATATCATAACTAGGAAATTATTGTACTATTCGTGTAATTGAATAATGGTATTCCAGGTTTTGCGGAGTGAGAAAAGGTTTGGGCTTAAAACGGAGATTTAGGCGCCGAATCATAGTGGCAGCATCGATTTTAGCATTCCGGACAATATGTATCGAAAAATATTTACTGTTTTGTTGTTTTTTTTCTTTCCTCTTGGAATATCAGCGCAAACCATTTTTCAAAATTTGAAATGGCAGGACGGACTGAGTGCCAAACAGGTTCGCGGACTTCATAAGGATACGGACGGCTTTTTATGGATTGGTACTACCAATGGCCTTAACCGCTTCGATGGTGCGGTAATCAAGCAATATAAAAGCGGAAATAATCTTAAAAATATCTACATCAATTGTATTTATCCTTTTAATGGAAACGATAGTCTGATGATCGGGACCCGGAAAGGTATTATGCTGTTTGATAAAAAAACCGGCACTTTTTTTCAGGATAAACGATTTGATGCCATTCGGGAAGACGTTATTATGTCTGTTAAACCGGATGATTACGGTCGGATCTGGATTGGAACACATATTGGCACAACGTCCAGAATTTATGTTTTTGATAACGGAAAGTTGTTTCCGTTAACTTCGATTATTCCGGGCGCGAAAATATTACAGAAAAAAGATTTCGCTTTGTCTACCATGGTTTGGGATAAAGCACGAAAAGGTTTTTGGGTAGCCGCAGATACACCGTATTTTATTGACACCAAAAATAAAGCAGTTTACGACAAGGAAAATAACCCTTTACGCTTACCCTTACTGAATTTTACCAATGTCCATGCCATTGCGGTAGACAGTAAAAGCAATGTCTGGTATGGATGTGATACCGATCCTTCGCTGAATTTCTGGGACTGCCGGGCTAATACGATACAGAAATATCTGGAGCTGGACAGCATTAAAATCAACGAAGGCTGTAATCGCCTTTTTATCGACAGCAAGGACCGGGTCTGGATTTCTACCTGGCTTTTTTCTGCCTTCATCAAGGAGCCGGGTAAGCCGATCCGGAAGATTCCTTACAGCCAAAATCTTACTTATACGATCGGTTATGGTCATTTTCGCGAGGCCATTGAAGATGATGAAGGAAATATCTGGCTGGGTACGATAAACGGCGTTAGTAAAAGCCAGATCAACTATCCTTTGCTGGCCATTTATCAGTTACCAAGTTTTCAGTTTTTTCTTGAAACGGGTTTTGCCCAGGCCAATCACATCAGCATTGATAAAGACGTGATTATGGCCAGCAAGGAAGAAGGTGTGGTGGCTTATAACATGACAGACCGGACATACAAAAGGTATATCATTCCGGGGGTGCTGCGAAACAGGTTTATGATGTCGGTCAAATACAAGGATACCTGGTGGTTTGCGGGTGAGGATGGATTGTACTATTTAAAGAAAGGTGCGGCAAGTCTTGAAAGGTTTAATCCTGGAACGGGAAACCTGACCGGCAAGTTTGTCAATTTCGTTTTCCTGGATCACAAAGGGAAATTATGGTTTCAGGTCCGGGAAGATGCATTATACCGCTACGATCCTGAAACAGAAGAAATTAACCGTTACGACGGAAAAGATCCGGCTCAGGGGATTTTTAGTTTTCACAACTGCGAAAGTTTCATACAGTTAAAAAATAACAATATTCTGTTTTCGATGAATGGCACCGGGTTAATCCGGTTTGATTATACCACGGAGCAATTCTCGGTGCTTCCTGTTTACAGTCCGGATGAGTTTTATGTCAGCAAACTTGCACAGGACCATGAAGGAAATTTATGGGCGTCAGCGGCCGGTCGCGGTATTTTAAAAATGAATGAACGCGGTAAAATCATCGACAGCATTGATACCCGCAACGGCCTGGTTTATGATCATATTTCCAGTATTGGTGTAGATGGGCGAGGGGCGATCTGGGCTGCCAGCCGGGAAGGGCTGATGTTCTTTAACGCACATACCAAGGCAGTTACGAAGGTGGAAATTGATCTCGGCAAAACTTTACAGGATTACTGGAATAACCTGACCATTGCCAATGGAAAAGTATACGCAGTGATGCTTGATCATATTGTCGTGATTGATCCCTTCCGCTTTGCGGGAATTCCTGTAAAAAAACCGCCGCATATCACATCCGTAAAAATTTTTGGTGTCGAAAAAACTAATTTTCAAAACGACGGCTTCCTTGATCTTGAACCGGACGAAGACTATATAACACTTCAATATGCTTCCTTGAGCCACCGGGATATTCCTTCTTTGCAATACAGTTTTCAGCTCGAAGGAATAGACAAAAGCTGGGTTAACGCCGGGCGCGATGTTACAGCTTCTTACACCAATCTTTTGCCGGGAGAATATATTTTTAAAGTGAGAAGCACGGATGAAAATGGTCGCTGGATGAAAGCCATCACCATTTTGCAGATCCACGTCAAGCCTCACTGGTGGCAAACCTGGTGGTTTGTGCTGGCATGCCTTTCGGCTATTTTGATCATCTTATGGCAGATTTATAAAAATATACAGCTTGTAAAGGAAAAGAAGCGCCTTGATAAAACCATCGATTATTTCGCTAATTCAGTCTATGGCGAAAATTCTGTCAATGAGATTTGCTGGGATATTGCCCGTAATTGTATTTCACAGTTACGGTTTGAAGATTGTGTCGTGTATCTGTTTGATGCAGAGAAAAAAAGACTGGTGCAAAAAGCCGCTTACGGACCCAAGAACCCCAAAGGGCATGAAATTATTAATCCGATCGAAATTGAGGTGGGACAAGGCATTGTGGGTAGTGCAGCTGCTTTGGGCAAACCGCTTATCATCGGCGATACGCTCAAGGACGAAAGGTATATTATAGATGATGAGATACGAAGATCGGAAATCGCTGTGCCTATCCTGCACGACGGAAAAGTCATTGGTATTATCGATTCAGAACACAGCAGAAAGCATTTTTTTACAGAAGATCATGCCAAGGCTCTGACAACCATTGCCTCGATAAGTGCCAATAAAATAGCAGAAGCCATAGCAGAAGCGCAGGCGCAGGAAAAAGAAATTATGTTGCTTGAAATTAATAAAATGCTGGCTGAGAGTCAGTTGATGGCCCTTCGGGCACAGATGAATCCGCACTTTGTTTTCAATTGCTTAAACAGCATTCAGGAGTGTATTGTAACCCGGAAATATGGAGAAGCCAGTAAATACCTCAATAAGTTTTCAAAACTTTTCAGGATGGTGCTTAATAATTCTGACCGGAAACTGGTGCTTGTCGAGGAGGAGCGGGAAGTGCTGGAACTGTACCTGGAATTGGAGCAAATGCGGTTTGAAAAAAGCTTTTCCTTTGCCATTATTATGGATGAAGATTTGGAAGAAGATCAGATATCGCTGCCTTCGATGCTGGTACAGCCTTATGTCGAAAACGCACTTTGGCATGGCTTAATGCATAAAAACGGTGAACGCAGACTTACGATAGAATTTGAGCGGACCAGTGAGGAAATTTTTTTGTGCAGGGTGGATGACAATGGTATCGGTAGAAAAAAATCTTTTGAATTAAAGGAACAAAACAGCAAATCGAAGAGGCATGAATCCAAGGGGTTGAAGATTTCCAAGGATCGGCTTGATCTTTTGCAACGGCAGGGAAATCATGCCAGTCTGCGTATTATCGACAAATACGACGCGGATGGAAATGCGGGCGGAACCACCATTGAAATTGAATTATCAACCTATTTGAAAAACCTTTAAAACGACGGCTATGATCAAAGCACTGATTATTGATGACGAATACAAGGCGCGTAATGTGCTTAATCACTACATTCTGAGCTTTATTCCCGAAATCGCGGAGGTACAACAGGCGGATTCTGTTGACGCAGCTCTGGAAATATTGAAAACCTTTCAGCCCGGCATTGTTTTTCTGGATGTTGAAATGCCTCACAAGAACGGGTTTGACTTTTTGTTATCGCTTCACGAGCCGACATTCGAAATCATTTTCACCACCGCTTATAATCAATACGCTATTCAGGCCATACGTTTCAGTGCTTTGGATTATCTTTTAAAACCTGTGGATCCGGACGAGCTTCGAGCTGCGATTGATCGTTACATTGAAAAGCAAAAGCCGGTTAAACAAAAGAAGGAGCTTTTTGATAATCTGGTGCAAAATATTGGTAAGAAAGAAGTTAAAGATTTCCGGCTGGCAGTTCCTTCCAGTCAGGGCGTTTTCTTTTTTACGCTCGACGAGATTTTAAGGCTTGAAGCTGATCGCAATTATACGGTTATACATCTGGTGGGCAAGCGCCCGTTTGTGGCAAGCAAGACCTTGAAACATTTTGAGGAAATGCTCGAAGAGTTCAAATTCATTCGTACGCATAAGTCCCATTTGGTCAATACCACTCATATCGTTCGGTTGAGCCACGACCATGAGTCGGTTTTGCTTTCCGACGGTATGAAAATTGAGATTTCCCGCCGAAAAAAAGAAGAAGTGCAGCAGCAGCTAAATTTTCGCTGATTTACCATTCGCTTTTTAGAATACCGCCGTTTAATTATTACAATTGGCCAGGTACCAGTCCATGTGTTTCTTTGTGTTGTCAAAGCAAATAATATGGAATTAATAAAAAGCATGGGGGTATTGGAGTGGGCATTGATTGCATTGATTTTCTTTGCTGCTTGGAGACTTTTCAAAAGATTGAAAAGATCGGGAAAGATGAGTGTGAAGGATATTGAACAGTTTGGTATTCAGGCGGAAGCGATTATATTATCGGTCGAGGAAACCGGTTTGTCGGTCAATAATATATCTGAAATAAAGGTGCAAATGCAGGTTCAACCAGATAAAGGAAGGAATTTTGTCACCGAAGTTCAGCAGGTATTTTTGGGTTCAGGAGGTGTACAATTACACTCTGGCAGTAAAGTTATCGTGAAATATGATCCGGGAAATCCAAAGGAAGTTGTAGTTTTGCGTGCCGTATAGGATTTATACACATACCGAAAACTAATAATGTAACTGTTTCAATGATTTTTTCCCAGAAAAGTACGATCTTCGGGTACATCTTGGAAATGTTATGAATATTAACCTAAAAAAATGATCAGTAATCCCTTTACCAAGCTTTCTATAATTATTCCAGCATATAATGAAGCCAGAACGGTTCATTTCATACTCAACAAAATTAAAGATGTCCAGTTGCATCATAATATTGAGAAGGAGATCATTATCGTAAATGATTTTTCAACGGATGGTACGGAAGAGGCAATTCTGAAATATAAGGCTGATAATCCGGAGCTGAACATACGCTATTTGAAACACGAGGTCAATAAGGGTAAAGGTGCGGCTTTGCATACAGGGATTCAGCACGCTACGGGTGAATATCTGATTATTCAGGATGCCGATCTTGAATATGATCCTGAGGAGTATAATATTTTAATTCAGCCTATCTGGGACGGCCATGCAGACGTTGTGTTTGGCTCGCGTTTCATTGGCGGAAAACCACACCGTATCCTGTTTTTCTGGCATACAATCGGAAACAAGTTTGTACTTACCTTTTTGTCTAACATGGCAACAAACTTGAATCTTACCGACATGGAAACCTGTTATAAGTTATTTAAAACCAGTGTTATACAAAAACTTAACCTTTTGGAAACACGCTTTGGTTTTGAACCCGAAGTAACAGCCAAAATTGCCCGTGTTCCCGGATTAAGAATTTACGAAGTTGGAATTTCATATTATGGCCGTACCTACGCCGAAGGGAAAAAAATTAACTGGAAAGATGGTGTACGTGCCATTTACTGTATTTTTAAATACGGCTTTTTTAATGCAAAATAGCTGAAATATCAAGCTGAATTATTGCCTGGATGGAGTTTGAAGCGTATTTAAAAGGGAAAAAAATCGATGCTGCTGCCTTCAAAAAAGCAGACCCGGGAAGGTATACGGAATGGGAGCGTATATTTGAAACCATGCATCAGGATAGTTTTACTGCACAGAAAAAATTTCTTATAAATGATATCAGAAGAAGATATCTCCTTAATGATGAGGAGATATCTTCTTCCTGATTTTATCTTCCGCAAATACCTGCAAAGTCGCAATAAGTGCAGACATTTAAGTCTTCTGTTTTTTGAAAAGGAATCTGCGGGTCTAGCAGATCATTCAGGATTTCGGTAAGAAGCCGCTCCGATTTTTGAATAAAATGTTCAGCATCCAATCCTTCTGTCAATTCCAGGGGATTGGCAATCAGATTGGTCGGGTCCCGGAAGGAATAAAAACCTGACCTCACCAGATATGCTCCGAATTCATAGGTTTTTCCGCCAATGGTTAATCCTTTTTCATCCTGCATTTTACGATACATCAGATATTCATAGAGCCATAACTGGCGCACATATCCTGCTTTTCTGTCCGGATCAGAGCGAATAATCTCTTCTCTCCTGACAGGGTCAGAAACTTTTTGTTTTCCTGTAAGTTCCACGCTGCCGGTTTTGTAATCCATGACATACAGTGTATTGTCCTCATCGAGTTCAATCCTGTCAATTTTTCCGCCGAGATTAACCTGTGTTTCCTCGTTTTGAAGAATCAATTTTAAACTCGTTCTCAAAGGTTGTTCCGCAGCCAGTATCTTTCTGCGTGGTGTCTGGGCAATCTGATGTTTTATAAAAGTCAGGATCTGCTGCTCGCCAACGTGATAATATATTTTATTTAATCCAAGATCTGTAATATAGCCTTTGAACAAACGATCAAATTCTTCCCTTAAAATCGTTTTGATCTCCTCTTCATTCGGATCGTTTTCATGAAGGAAAAAATCCTGGTCCAGCCTTTCCAGGCAGACATGTATCCATGTTCCGATCTTGTCCATACCCAGCTCTTCTTCCACATCTTCCGCTTCCTGCACACCGACAATGTGTTTCAGGTAAAACTGCATCGAACATCGGACCAGCTCGTTAAGATGTGTAGGATAGAGGCCTTTTCCCGACAGATAATTACGGATTGCGACAAGCATAGCTGCATCTTTGGGAACATCTTCGCTTAATTCGGTGGCTGGTTTTTTGTCAAACGAAACCGTTTTATTCCTGATCGTGATAGCAGGATTGTACTGAGCAAGTTCAAACTCGATCTGCTGGATAAATCTGCTTTTTTCGCCACCGCCGGGCGCGTCATTTGTACTGGTATAAAGTATATGTATTTCCGATGCCCGTTGCAGCAGCCGGTAAAAATGGTACGACATCACTGCCTCCTGATGCTGGTGCGTTGGTAAACCGACAGCCTGTGACGCATCGAAAGGGATTAATGAATTCTGGCGTTTGGCTTGCGGTATTGTACCTTCATTAACCGAAATGATAATAATCCGCTCGAAATCAAGCGCGCGCGTTTCCAGCATTCCAAGTATTTGCAGCGAGCTGATCGGTTCGCCGCTAAAAGGAATCCGTGTCTGGCGGATCAGTTCAAACATGAACGACCGGAGCGTTTTTAGCGTAATAATTTCAGGACGATCTTCGAGTGTTTGCTCAAATTGTTTTAACAGCGTATAAAAAAGATACAAATACTCGGTTTCAAGGGCATTTTTATATTCTTTATACACTTCACGAAGAATATCGATCAGGTTATAAAAAGTCTGGATAACCTGTTTTGAATTATTTTTGGGCCAGTGGGTAAATAATGTTTCAAATAACGGACTTCCCTGCCCAAGTTCCAGCAACTCTTCCGAGCTGAGAAAAACGCGGTTTCCATCCGTAATCTGCCATAAGGTTTCCTGGATAATTGTGTTTACGCCCGTTGTTGCCGGCCGTAAAACGGCATGTTCGTAGTGCCGGATAAAAGGATGGTTCAGGACTTTGCTGATCGATTTATGATTAAACTTTGGAATCCGGACATTCCTTCCGCTTTTATTTCTAAATTCTACCACGTTCTGTTGCAGCTCGAAAACGCTGTCAATAAGTGTGTATAGCATCGAGTTTCGCAGCGAAAGTCCCATGGTGATATTAAAATCCGTCACCTGTTCATCCAGCGAATAAATCATGGGAAGCAGCAGATTTTCATCAGCCAGCACTATGGCAGTAGGAACCGGCTCGTCAGGATTATCCCATGCTTTCATAGCCGCATAGAGCTGTCCAGCTACTTTTGTCTGCAATGTGGCGTTTGGTACACCATAAACGGTAATATCCTTTTTGGTTGTCAACAGGTTATCGTCCGTCCAGCGCCACGCTCCGAATATCCTCTGGCTTTGATATTCCCGAAGACTTTTACCAGCTTCCACGCCTGTATTTTCCGACATGTAATAACGATCTGTATCCCACAAAACTTCCGCGCGCCCTACTTTTACCAGAGCAGCAACAATTCGTTTTTCAGATTCAGTGAATGCGTTAAAGCCGGCAAAGTATATTTTATCATTATCGGTGCGCTGGATCAGCAAGGTATCTACATTTTCAGCCAGCTGTCTGTAAGCCATTCCACGGTACGCTTTTCCATTCGCAGATAACCTTTCACGGAATTTGCTGTACACTTTTTTTATATTTTCAAAAAGTGTGAAATACTGTTTGGATCCGGAACTGCTTTTAAGCGTTTTTCCATCCGGCAAGCTTTCCTGCCAGCGGTTAATAGCTTTCGCTTCGGTGAGATAATCAAACAGATAATCCGTTTTGACAAGATATTGATCAATTTTATCCAGATCGCTTAAAAGTACGGATGCCCAGCCCATGAAGCGGTCAAACTGCACATCCGGATCTATTTCTTTAAAAGTCTCATATAATTCAAAAAACAGATGAACGGGATCTTCAATTTCAAGCGTACAAATACCTTCCACAAAATCATCTACCGCCTGCACTTTTGGGCTCATTACGGCACTGGTGGTAGCATTGGCGAGTTCCTGCATGACAAAAAAAGCAGCACGGCGCGTGGGGACAACAATACTGATACGTTCCAGCGATGTACCGTTTTGTTCAAGAATATGGCTGGCAACTTTGTTAAGAAATGAAGGCATGGCTGGGAGCTGTTGGCTATTAGCAAATTAGCTTTTAGCTTTGGCAAAATAAACTTTTGGTGAGGTTAATAATTTAAGAAGGAAACTTTTTTATACTCCTGGCAAGTTCCCGCTAATGGCTAATCAAACAGCGGCCAGTTAATTCCAAAAGAAAACGCCCGTTTAAGCCCTAGATAACCTGGTGTCTGAAAATAACCCGGTACGCCAAATCCCTGGTTGACATGCGCCATTTTGAATGCCAGACGAATCCGTTTTATTCTTGCATTTAAGAAGATATCAGCCACAGTATACTGATCCACCAGAAAAGTATTTTGCAAATGAAACTGTTGTGTAATAGGCATGTAAGCATCGGCAAAATAGGATGAACGATACATGGCAGAAAGGCCGACCTGTAAAAAAAGCACTTTGGCATACGTAAAATCATAGGTGATTTGTCCGCTCGCAAAATACTTAGGCATCCGGATAATGTCTTCGTTGGAGTTGATCGTGTAATAACCCATGCCTGAAATTCCCCATTGACCCATGCGGATATTGGCTGTTGCACCCATGCGGAGTATACTGAAAGCATTTCCGAATTGTCTTGGAATGGAGGCTGTATCGTAGTAAACGTAATTGTTTACAAGATTATATTGTACCTCCGGCGTAAATTGTATATTCTTGGTTTTAAGCGGTAAGAACCCGTAAATGGTATTGGTTCCGGTAAGTTTGAAGTTATTTTGCCAGTCAAAATGATTTCCGATGTAATTCTGCATAATCAAATCGGGAGAAGTGAAAATAGTCTGATAACCAACTCTGGCCCATTTTGTATCCAGTTCTCCTTTCAATTTAAAATCGCGTCCCAATAAATGCTCTCCCTCCGCTGTTAAATGCTGCGTTGAATCTTTGAGATAATAACTGAGCCAAAGTCCCAGAATGTTATCAAGTTTTAAACCTGTCCGATAAGAAGTACTCACAATTCCGTCCGTATTCGGAGACTGGCTGCTGGAACGCATGCCGTACAGACGCTGGCGAAGGTAAGCGCGGTAATTAAAGCCCGAAAAAGTCCCTTTGATACCAATTTTATTATCGAATATTTTATAATGGATATCCTGCCTGGTTTCCACAGAATCATATCGGTAGGCCGGATAGATGTGTTTTTCTATACCCCGGCTAATATCTTTATCGGTATACCGGTTGATGATACTTTGGTAGTCGGTCTGGGCAAAAACCTGAAATCCGTTGGCAAGCTTGTATTGCTGATAAATATGAAAAACATGACGTCGTTCCCAGGAGTTTGCATCATCACTGATTTTGGCAGCTCCTGTATAATCGTAAATTCCTTTCCCGTCCGGAAGTGTGTCGGGTAAAACCCCTCCCTGCTCTCTTACTTTCTGATTAAGGTGCCTGTAATGCGCAAGAATCAGGTATTTTTTATCTTTTGAAAAGTAATGTCCGTGCAGCAGAAATGTCCAGTTTTGTCCAAGCAGTGCCTCGGAAACAACACCCGTGTAAGAACCATACTGTTTGTTGGAAGTCAGACGCTGGCCGCGGATACCAAAGTTGAAACGCTCATGCACATTTTGTGAATAGCCAAACCGGCCCAAAGTTGTTTTTTTGCCGCCAGAGCGATAGGTCAGATCCGTGTACTGGGATTTTGTATCAATGTATTGTACTTCATCCTGCTGAATCGCGTAGGGATCATAAGCGCGCATTCCCAGCTGGGGGCCAATATCCTGGCGGGGCTGAAAAAACAGATTTCTTGTCGCAGTCGCCACATTTCCAAGGTCAACCAGCTTTCCATAGGAGCGATCAACGGGCGTCCAGCGGTTGAAATCCGGCAAGAGGGTATCCACACGGTAGCGGACAGAATCCCGGTTATTTATAATATCATTTTCAAAAAAATGCAGCGTGGTTTTCGGGCCGTAAATTGTTTTGGTACTGTCATCCAGAATTGCTGCGCCACCCTTTCCGCCACCTTTTGCACCGCCCCCTCCACTGGGCATTTGCATACCACCCGGCAGTCTAACCTGCGCTGTTGCAGCATGTTGGAAAAACAGGAAATTTAATGAAACCAAAAAAACAACAGCAAATAAAATTCTCATAAACGATTCAATAATTCCACCGATTTAAGGATAGGGTCAAAGGGCATTTTGGGTAATCCATTGATCAAAAGCTTCGGTATCGGCTCCGAAATTTATTTCCATTGGTATATATGCAAAACAGTCTGTAACACCTGATTTCTCTGCCAGTGGTTTTAGCTTAACCATATCCTTTTCAGTTGTGAGTACAAAAGTATCGTTTTTTACGTACTTAATCAGATCTTCCAGATCCCGGGCTGTGTAATTATAATGATCCGGGAAAATAATTTCCTTCATAACGTGATACCTGCTCCGAAGGTATGCAGTAAAGGGCACAGGATTGGCGATACCTGCCACGATTATAACATTTTTTAACAAAACGGGCGCACGGCTAAACCCCAATGGCTCGGAATACCGGATGGATGAAAAGAAAACCGGCGTGCCGAAACGGGCATAACTACCAATTGATTTCCTGATCTCGTTTTTCTCCTCATGCCCCAAATGATCGGGCGCTTTTGTCACAATTATAATATCAGCGCGTTTCGCACCGGAGCGGGTTTCGCGAAGTCTGCCTGCCGGAAAAGGTAAATCTTTGTAAAACGGGCGGTTGAAATCGTTTAGCAAAATATTGATCTGGCGCTGAATGCCGCGGTGCTGAAAAGCGTCATCCAGCAGTAAAACCGAACGGTCGGGATAGCGCTCGTAGATTGCGTGAGCGCCTGAAATGCGTTTTTCACAAACCGCTACAACAATGTTTTTTCCAAATTTTGAAAAATATTGCAAAGGCTCGTCTCCAATATCTGAAGCGGTTGAGGAGTTGTCGGCAATGACCAGCCCTTTTGTTTTTCGACCGTAACCACGGCTTAAAATGGCAAGCTGTTTTTTTTGTGCCAATAATTTTGTAAGATATTCAACGACAGGTGTTTTTCCTGTTCCTCCAACGGTCAGGTTTCCGACTGAAATAGTAAATTGCGGTGCTTTTTCTGATACTTTAAAACCTTGATCATAAAGCAAATTTCGTAGTACGGTTATGAAGCCATAGAGCCACGAAAAGGGGGTTAGTATTACTTTTATCCAATTATGTTCTGCCATCTTATCTGCATAATTACATATTTTTTGGTTAATATTGTTCCCCGAAAAAAAACTGACACCACAAGGTATGCCTTTAAGAATTGTGTTTCAACCCTATACACTTCATTTTCGAATGGAGGCTGGTACTTCACGCGGGGTGCTTACACAGAAAACATCATGGATTCTTAAAGTTACGGATGAAGAACAGCCGGGGGTGACAGGCTATGGAGAATGCGGTCCATTACCCGGACTAAGTGTTGATGATATTCCTGATTTCGGAGCGGAGCTGGCTTCGGTTTGTGAGCTTTTCAACCAGCTGGATCTGGAAGTTTTTCCTTTCAATCTCTCCATTATTTTACAACAGGTTATTCCAGAACATTTGCCTTCTGTACGTTTCGGAATTGAAACAGCCCTGCTGGATTTTATGAATGGCGGAAAAAGGGTAATTTACAACAATGCTTTTTCAAAAGGAGAAAAGGGAATTCCAATGAACGGGCTGATCTGGATGGGGTCTTACAACAATATGATCCGGCAGATTGAAGACAAGCTTGAACAGGGCTATACGACGTTGAAGATGAAAGTAGGCGCGATTGATTTCGATCAGGAATGCCGCGTGCTGGAATCGGTACGATCACGTTTTCCGGCGGAGCAGATCACCTTAAGAGTAGATGCCAACGGAGCTTTTCAGCCGGAGGACGTGGTGGAAAAGCTTAATCGTTTGTCCGAATATCAGATACATTCAATTGAACAACCGATCCGTCCTGGACAAACAGAGCTTCTGGCAACGTTATGCGCATCCTCGCCCGTACCTGTTGCGCTGGATGAAGAACTGATAGGAATCTCGGATTATCGCAAGAAATTTGCTTTATTAAAACAAACGCAGCCTCCTTTCATTATTCTGAAACCTACATTACTTGGCGGTTTTCAGCATTGTAAAGAATGGATTGAAATAGCGAACCGGCTTTCAATCGGCTGGTGGATGACTTCTGCGCTCGAATCCAATATTGGCCTTAATGCTATCGCTCAGTTTGCGGCTTCGTTTGATAATCAATTGCCCCAGGGACTTGGTACGGGACAATTGTATCACAACAACCTTGATTCGCCTCTCAAAACCGATAACGGGTTTTTGTTTTACGACAAATCAAAGTCGTGGGATCTTGCTTTGGATGAAAATGCGTGGTGCTGAAACTGAAATCGTAAACGTCAATTCGTTATCCCCAATATCGTTGAAAATGGGTGAAATGTTAATTCACCCAATCCACTCCTTTTCTAAGCCAGTTTAAGGTTTCTGCTTCTTTTGTACCTTCTTCCGGTATAAAATTATATTCCCAGTTCGCTTGCGGAGGCAAGCTCATAAGGATGGATTCGGTTCTTCCATTTGTTTCCAGGCCAAATTTTGTCCCGCGGTCCCACACCAGGTTAAATTCCACATATCTTCCTCTCCGCAGAAATTGCCACTGTTTCTGTTCTTCTGAAAAGGGTTCATTTTTATACTTATTCATCAAATGCGTGTAAATAGGAGCAAAACTTTCTCCGATCTCTTTTACAAATGCGAATAGCTCATTTTTAGATAAATTGTTGCCATAACCGGCTTCATCCGGTTTGAGATAATCAAAAAAGATACCGCCGATACCGCGGGTTTCGTTCCGGTGCTGGATGAAAAAGTAATCATCCGCCCAGGTTTTAAATTTGGGGTAAAAATCAGTATGATGTTTATCGCAGGCCGATTTTAAATGATTATGGAAGGAAACGGCATCTTCCGGTATGACATAATGGGGAGTAAGGTCGATACCTCCGCCAAACCAGCAGGTGCCGTTGCTCAATTCAAAATATCGCACATTCATATGAATAATAGGCACATGCGGATTTTTTGGATGCATAACGATGGAGACACCTGTGGCGGTAAAATGAAAATCGTCGGTATCATTCAGCTGCATTTGCTGACGCAAGCGTGGATGAACTTCTCCCTTTACACTGGAAAAATTTACGCCTCCTTTTTCAATCACATCGCCGTGCTGGATCAATCGCGTGCGTCCACCGCCGCCGGAATGATGTTCCCATAAGTCTTCTTTAAAACTTGCTTTTCCATCGGCACCTTCAATGGCCGCGCAAATTGAATCCTGCAACTGCTTGAAAAACGACTCTATATCTTCAACCTTCATTATAAATCATAAATTGTACGGCACGAAATTACGATAAATTTGAAAGCAGGCAGAACTGAAACAAAAAAACGGAGCATTGCTCCGTTTTTTTGTTTCAGTTCTAATTATCTATTCTGAGAAATGTTCCGCTCAGGTTGAATTTTAATTCCACGTTATTGGATAATTTAACTTCCTGATCCGTTTTATCTTTTTCCCATTCGATAATGTGGTGATCAGGATAATTTGCTGCTACATATTCCAGAAGTTTTAACGGAATTACCGTGTCCGGCAATTTGGTTTTACTTTCAATATCCTCACAGTTTCCATCTTTGTCAAATACAAGACTTACGCCGTTATCCAGAATCACATCATAGTCAATATCAAGATTATCCCGGTCTTTTACCACTTGTGTTATTTTGGCGGCGGGGAAATGCGATTCAACAAATTCTTGTGCAGTTGCCGGTAGTTTTGTTTCATCGACAACTTTTTCATTATCACAAGCAGTGAGAATGACCAGGAGGACCAAGGCGAGTGCTAGTAAGTTTTTCATAATTATTTAATTGGTGCAACAATGTTTTTCTTTTCCATGACAACTATCATTCCTGTTCCCCCTATGTCTTGAAATATTTTTTGTAAAAACAGAGAAATGATTTCTGTTTAAGTCGGTATACGGTCACAAGCGCTTTATATTGAAATGATTATGTGCTCATCTTAATTTTCTGAAATGCGATTTTTTTTACTGCTTTTATTTATCCTGAATACTTTATTCGTTGAAGCTCAAAATGTAACCTCCACAATAAGAGGAACTGTAAAAGACGTTGATACCGGAATGCCGCTTCAAGGAGCCAGTGTTCAATTGGTTTCTTTACAAAGTGGAAATGTAACGGATGTGAACGGCTCGTTTCGTTTTGACGGACTGGCGGCGGGGCGATATGTGTTAACGGTATCTTTTATTGGTTATGATAAAATCGTTATTCCCGAAATATTACTGGAATCCGGTAAGGAAAATATTCAAAATATAAGACTTAGTCAGCATGCGGGGCAACTGGCGGAAGCAACTGTCGTATCGTCGCGGCCTGTTGCTTTTAACAGTGTGCAGGAGATAACGATTGAGCAAACGCTGCGTTATGCCGCTACCTATCTGGATCCGGCGCGGGTAGCTACGTCTTTCGCCGGAGTGGCGGCAGCCAATGACCAGGCTAATGGTCTGGTGATAAGGGGGAATTCCCCCAACAGTATGCAATGGCGGCTTGAAGGCGTTGAAATTGTAAACCCCAATCACCTTTCCAATGCCGGTACTTTCAGCGACCGCGCCACACAGACGGGCGGCGGGGTAAATATTTTGAGCACCCAGTTGCTGGGGAATTCTTATTTTCTTTCAGGGGCTTTTCCTGCTCAATACGGTAATGCACTTTCCGGTATTCTTGATATGAATTTACGAAAAGGCAATGATGAAAGGACGGAATTTACAGCACAGGCGGGCTTGATAGGTCTGGACGTGGCTGCCGAAGGGCCGTTTTCTAAAAAATCCAAAGCATCGTATGTTGCTAATTACCGGTATTCGTTTACCGGATTGCTTGGTGCAATGGGTGCGAATTTTGGCGGAGAAGATATTCGTTTTCAGGACTTTTCATTCAATATAAATCTGCCCACCAAAAAGGCAGGAACGTTTACGTTTTTTGGCCTTGGAGGCATTAGCAGTAATACTTTTAGGGCTGATCAAGATACCACGACCTGGGAGTTTGAAAAAGACGGACAGGATATTATTTATAAAAGCAGGATGGGTGCAGCAGGAGCAACCCACACGCTGGCGTTGAACAACCGGACTTCATTGAATTCAACGGTTGTAGCTTCCGGTTTGAGAACGTCCCGGGACGGATACATTGTAAATTCTCCGGATGAGGAGGAAAGAGACCAGACGGAAAGAGATGAACAAATGAAAGGCAGAGTTTCCGTGAACAGCACGCTTACCTATCGTTTCAATAAGAGAAGCCGGCTAAAAGCAGGTTTTTACGGGACCTGGCAAAGCGACGGTATAGGTTCTTATGACCAGAAACTTAGAAAATTAAATGGGGTTGTCGTTCAGCCGTTTGCGAGCTGGAATTATCAGATAACATCCCGTTTGGCATCGGAGATCGGTATGCATAATTTGTATTATTCCACATCAAAAAGTAATTCGGTAGAGCCCCGTGCCGCATTCCGATGGCAGGTTAATGCATCCCAGCAAATCAGTTTTTGTTACGGTTTGCATAGCCAGCTGCAACTTCCTCAGGTTTATATTTCAGGAAAGGATATCAATTCGCCGCTGCATTCAAATTTATCTCTGGGACCAAACAAATCACATCATTTTGTCGTCGGCTATCAAAAGAATTTCAGAAATAACACAAGTTTAAAATTCGAAATTTATGATCAGGAATTATATCATATTCCGGTGAATCCTTTGGTTGGTTCGTTTTCGGCACTTAATCTCGTCGAGACTTTTGTTGATCAAAAAATGGTTGAGTCAGGAAAAGGACGAAATTACGGCGTTGAGGTTACGTATCAAAAGTTGTTGACAGGACAATATTATTTTTTGATTTCCGGCTCCTTGTATAAAGCTACCTATACCGGCGCAGACGGAATCAGAAGAAATAGTCGTTTTGATGGCCGGCATACTTTCAGTTTTACGGGCGGGAAAGAGTTTAAAACGGAGAATCAGAGTACCTGGGGAATTAACACAAAAATTCTCTGGATAGGAGGGTTTAGAGAAACGCCTATCAACAAGGAAGCATCAGCAGTTGCGAATAAAACCGTTTATAATGAGAACGAGGCTTTTTCAATAAAAATGAAAGATTACTTTCGTCCTGATTTACGAATTTACTGGAAGAAAAGTAAGGCAAAATACAGCCGTACACTTGCACTGGATATTCAAAATATTTCTGCCACAAAAAATGAGGCTTACAGTTATTATGACCGGTTTCAGAAACAAATTGTTCGTAAAGATCAGCTTGGGCTGATTCCGGTTCTGAGTTACCGCTGGGAGTTTTGATACAAATAAGTAATTAATTGGTGGGCAAATAAGCAGGATGTCTGGCTATCGGAGTAATGCCCGGACTGTTACTGACACCCAGGAATCGCCGGGCTGCCACCACCGTGCGGGTTTCAAAATCGTCGTAATTTACTGCATCAGATTTTATACTGTTTATTCTTACCTGACCGGCCGCATGAATAAATTCGCCATTCCCAAGATATAATGCCACATGTGTCACTCTTGCATTGGAAGGCCTGTTTTTACCACCTGCGAAAAAGATCAAATCTCCTGGCAAGAGATTTTTCAGGGCAAAATCCGTATCGAATTGGTCATTTTTTAATACTTCCACACGTTCCCCTGCAAGCACTTGCTGAGATGCATCGCGTGGAATGATCACACCATTCATAAAAAAGGCGGTTTTAGTAAACCCACTGCAATCGACACCTTTTACGGAAGTTCCACCCCATAAATAGGGAACACCGATCATTGTTTTTGCGATATCAATAATCTGTCTTGAATTTGGAGAAGGCTTTTCTATCCATTTTTTGTAGTTAGTCATTTGTTCCTGTGGAATAAAGGCTACCCGGCCATCGGGATAAACGACTTTATAAAATTCTTTTTGCTTTCCCTCGCTAACCAAAATGTCGCCCATAACGAGATCCGAAACTCTTTGGGATTTTCGATCAGGATCAGCAAATGCATGACCATAATCACCGACAAAAACGAGTTTGTCCTTTTGCTTCCAACTTACCATTTCATCGGCTGTTTTTAACGAAATAGCTCCCGCATCCAGCCAGGAAATATAACGATCCGGCGTACGAACGAGATAATAATATCCTTCCTTTTTCAAAATATCCAGGGGCGTTCCAAGTAATGATTGCGTAGCAAGTTCAGCTGCATTTTTTGGATTCGAGCGGATATTGGAGACAGAAACATTAACGAGCGCAAAGATTTTCTCACCCAGATCTTTTGAAGGCAGCGTCTGAACCGGGATGTTTACTTTGACTCCTGCTTTGATAAGCGAGTCAGAAAACTTTTGAGCTGCTTTAAGTTCTGTCGTTTCAATATAATTATTACCGGCACTATCCGCCATGATCATGAAAATGGCTGTCCTTTTATCAGGGATAAATTCTTGTACAACCGCTGCTGCAATGTCGAATATTTTCCTGACCGGGACAGAATCGGATGAAATTTTTTGATTTTGCCCTTTTGAGGTAAAAGGCAGAAGAAATAAGAGGAAAAGAAAAAATTTATAATATTTCATAAAATGTAATTAAGAAGCAAGCTAAAGGATGACGGAAAATAATACAAGTTTGAAAGGTTATGCCGGATAAAACGGTTAGAAATATTTTTGAATATTTGTAGTATATGAAAATATTTAGAAATAAACAGAAATAATTTAAGAATTAAGTGTGCTGACGTCAAGGGTTTTATGTTAAAAAATTAAAGTTAATTCGAGATTTGATATTATTTCCTGTAAATGATACGGAACCATTAACAAAGTATTTTTGTCTACTACCAGCAGCCAATCTGGTGATTAATCACAGGTTATTTTCTGCGCCGTTTTTGGGGGCGACTGGAATTGACAGCGGGTTGGGATTCTGTGTGTAAGCATGTCGGGAGCTGGGGGTACCTCCCGTAAATAATACCTTTCAAACAATAACTGGCGAAAATACTTACGCCATGGCTGCCTAATCCGGAGGATTTAGCAAATGCCATCATCCCTCCAACCTACGCGCTGATGGTTGGGCTCCGGGGTGTCGCAAATCAGCGCTGGTTGGCATAGTGGTACGGAAAGCCAACGAGACACCAGCACCTAAGGCCAAGACGCGGGTCCGCCGTGAACCTTGTCTGGCTCGAAAATTCAATCGCGGATAAGCATGTAGAAGGCGCAGGGTTTCCCTGTTCTGGACGAGGGTTCGAATCCCTCCGTCTCCACTGAGTACGTTTTAAAAAGATAAAAAACCCTGTTTAAATCATTTAAACAGGGTTTTTTATTTGGATCACCCACTAAAAGATTCAAATATGCCCAAAATTAAGTCGCGTCATTCGTAGCGTCTTTTTATTTAAATAAAAGACGCGCTGAAAAGCTTGTAACTTATTTGAGCATAACCTGTTAAAGAGATTTACATCTTGATTTTTAAGCTTGGCAATTCGAATTTTGTTCATCTTAAACAATTAGGTTATGTTAGAAAAAAGCTTTGGATTGTTTTTCTTTTTGAAAAAGCCAAAAGTCGAAAATGGAGATGGGACGCGCTATGTGTACTTAAAAATTACGGTAGATGGGGATTCTAAAGAGATTTCAACGAAGAGACTATGGCATCCCTCCAAATGGTCAAAGGAAGCTGGACTTGCATCTGGAAAAAAAGAAGACGCGAAATCGTTAAACTCATTTTTGGATACATATAAGGAGAAAGCCTATCAGGCAAAAAAACTGCTTTTAGATAACGATCGGGAAATTACTGCTCAGGCTATGAAAGACATACTCACTGGTAAAGGTGAGGAGCGTAAAATGGTGATTGAACTTTTTCAATATCATAATGATCAAATGGAAGCCCTTATTGGGAAGGATTTTGCGAAAGGAACACATAAAAGGTATGAAACCTCTCTAAGTCATACAAAGTCTTTTATTCAGTGGAAGTATAAAGTAGATGACCTTCCAATAAAAGATTTAGATTATGATTTTATTACAGAATACTCATTTTGGTTTAAAACGATTAGAAATTGTAACCAGAATACAACTGCAAAATATCTAGGAAATTTCAAAAAAATTGTGCTTGAATGTGTGAAGAAGAAATGGCTTCGTTACGACCCTTTTGCAGAGTTTAAACTGGTGAAAAAGGAAGTGTTACGCCGGCCCCTGACCGCCGAAGAATTAAATGTCATTGAAAATAAAATGTTCTCCATAGAGAGAATAGCACAAGTTAGGGACATTTTTCTTTTTAGTTGTTATACCGGCTTATCATACATCGATGTAAAACAATTGACTCGGAACCAAATTGCCAAAGGTATTGATGGAGGTTTTTGGATTTTTAGTAACAGACAAAAAACGGAAACTGCAACTAATATCCCATTGCTCCCTCAAGCAATTAAATTATTAGAGAAGTATAAAGATCATCCCCAATGTCAAGCAGAAAATAAGTTACTACCGGTCTTAAGTAACCAAAAAATGAATTCTTACCTTAAAGAAATTGCTGACCTATGTGGGATTTCCAAGATACTGACTTATCATATTGCCAGACATACGTTTGCCACAACGGTTACCTTGTCCAATAATGTCCCAATCGAGAGTGTGTCCAAAATGTTGGGACATAAGTCAATTAAACAAACTCAGCAGTACGCCAAAGTGGTGGACATTAAGCTAAGTCAGGATATGCAAGTATTAAGAGACAAGTTATTGAAAAAATAATTTAATTGAGATGGTGGTTGAATAGCCATTTTTGTTTTAGTTCAGCAACTAATTTAAATTTGTTATTTGTTTGTGAAGAACACCTTTCAAGTATGGTTTTACAAGCTAGTAATTAATCGCGGTCGATTATACTGTTCTTAACAATAATTGAACTTAGGTTGGTTTTCTTAGTTATCTGGATGGTCAAAATTATAAGTGATTCTTGGGTAAACATTTAAAATCACACTTTTATTTATAGTCAATATTTTGTAATAAGTACAAAATCCTGTTAAAATTCAATTTAGCAGGATTTTTACGCGTTTTTAGACCAGCAAACTTACAAAGTGTTCAAATTAGATATTCATATGAATGGAGAGGAATATCCAATCCATTCCCCCTCAAATTCAGCTAGCGATGCAAAAATGTTGAATATTAATCCACCCTGCATGGTGGTCGTATTGATACGGTCATTAATTGATACTAACCCGATTTTTTTTTTCTCAAAATTGGATGTTAATTCTAAAAGATGGTTCAAAGAGCGTCCTAAACGATCGAGCTTATATATTTAGTCTACATCGCCTTCTCGCAGGATTTGCTGCATGGCCTTGAGCTCGGGTCTGCCTGATTTTGTTCAGGAAGCTTTCTCCTGAAGGATCTGCTTACATCCTGCTTTATGTAAAGCATCTAGCTGCATTTCCAAATTTTGGTCCTGTGTTGAGACCCTGGCATACCCTACATTCACTTTTGTATAGTTTAATGCATCAACTTCTGCAGGAAGTAATGTACTTAGATTAGTGATTTCGGTGTCGGTGATCACTGGAATACGGAAATCGGGATCATATAAAGTCGGACATTGCAATTAATGGTAAGTATTTGATTAATAAAGAAATATACAAGGATCAACGCGCTCTCAAAATGGTCATTCTGCCACGGAATTCACTGGTCTTTGTATCCGAATTGCCCAATGTTAATTGCAGAATTATTTGTTTTCGGTACTCGATGACGTCAGGCCCAACGTCTTGAAAAGGCTTGCTTTGTAAAATTCTCCGATGGCAATTTCGTGTTTGCCAATAAATATCCGGTTGCCTTCAAAATAGCTGATTCTGGATTTATTGATGATAAAGGACCTGTGGACTCTGAGGAAGAGCGGCTGGGGTAACAGCAATGCCAACGCTGTAAATGACAGCGATGCGATAAATGTCTCGTCGTTGGTTACAACTTTGATTTTCTTGCCGCTAGCCTCGGCATAGAGCAGATCGTCAAAGGAAACTTTGAAAATTTTGCCCTGGGTTTTAATAAAGACAAAATCATCAGGCTTATTGGAATTAAATCCGGTTTGTCGCAAACGTTCTATGGCTTTTTCAACGGCGACCATAAAGCGGTTTAAGGGAATCGGTTTCAGCAGGTAGTCGCAGGCAGACAACTCAAAAGCATCCAAAGCAAACTCCTTGTAGGCCGTTGTGAAAATTACCTGAGGACTTATTTTTATAGTTTTTAGAAAAGCAATCCCGTCCAGTTCGGGCATATCAATATCTAAAAAAAGAATATCGACTGTCTCTTCAAGCAAAATTTGTTTGGCCTCGAATGCATTCTCACACATCCCAATGATCTGAAGGGAAGGATAATGTCTGCAAAATGTTTCTATAATCTCCCGCGCAATGGGTTCATCGTCTACAATAAGGCATTTGTACTGGTGCATATCACTTGATTTTAATTTTCAAACTCACGACATATAAGCCTTCCTTGATCTCGGTTTTCAAGTCGAATTGACCGGGATACAACAGTTCCAGTCTTTTGAGTGCATTAGTCTGTCCAACGCCAGTGGATTCTTCGTACAAAGTATTTGGATTTTTTGAAATGTAAGTATTCGAGATATGAAATGATATGGCGTTTTGGTTTGCACCGAGCGTAATCTCGACCACGACCGGATTTCCTGTTGCATTTTTACTGTGTTTAAAAGCATTTTCAATAAAAACGATAAAGAGCATAGGCGCAATTTTTACGTTTTCATCTACGGCATCAAAATTCGCAGTAAGTTTCAGGTTTTTCCCAGTTCTGATTGTTTCAAAATCCAGATAATTACGCAGATAGACAAGTTCTTCACCTATCGTAACAAGCGGTTTTTTAGAAAGGTATACGGAATATCGCAGCAAGTCCGACAGCTTCAAAATGTGTTCAGGCACCAGTTGCGGCCTGTTCAGCGACATGCCATAAATATTGTTCAGCGTGTTGAACAAAAAATGAGGACTGAGCTGGGAGATCAACAGGTCAAGTTCGCTTTCCTTTTGCCTTTGAAGGATTTTGGCTTCATTGATTTGCTGCTTTACCAGAGTCCCGCCAATAAAGGAACCGGCCCCCAAAAGCAAAAAGATGATGGTGAAAAGGGGAGTAATGATAAAAAAGTTCTCCGACTGGTAGGCCGACAAATAGATCCAGCTGCCAATGCCAATGGCCGACAATACGCCGGTAATGGTTATTGAAAGAAGGATAAACAGAAGAATACTTTTTCCGGAAAGCCACCTGGAGGATAACCATCGGCCGCTGTAAACGCAAACCAGAATAAATACATATATAAAAAGTGCGCGGGGGAGGAGGTCAAGGTAATAGCGACTCGAAAAGGTCACCAGCGCGACAATGGCAAAATGCGTTATCACGAACAAGAGATGGGGTCTTATTCCTTTTGTGAAAAGTCTGGTAATTCCTTTGGGAGTTGCATTCATGGGGCTAATATCCTTAATCTTTTCTACAATTTAAGTTGTATTTTAAATGCAGGAATGGCTCAGGGTAATGACCGGCTACCGATCAGTCCGGTTCTATACCATCGTAACAGGTTTCCGTTCCCAAACTTACCTTGTCTGTGCCCAAAACTGGAAATCGCTTTTTTATCAGAAGATATTTGGCACATGAAAAAATCTATAATGTTTATATTGCTGTTGTGCCAGCTTCGTGCTTTTGCCCAGCAATCAAAGGAGATAAGTACAATTCAGGAGCTCGTTGACTCCATTGGTGCGGTTATGAAACGGAAGCAGATTCCGGGGCTTATGCTGGGGATTACCACCAAAGATTCCGTGTTGTTTTCGGGAGGTATCGGTTACGCGGATGTTCAAAACCGAAGAGCTGTGAACAATCATACGCTTTTCAGGATGGGATCGATTACAAAAAGTCTGGTATCACTGGCGATGCTGAAATTGGCTCAGGAGGGGAAATTGAATTTGTATGATGAAATCAGGAACATAGCTCCTGAGGTTCCGTTTCAAAACAAATGGGAAAACACCAATCCTGTCAGAATTATAAATTTGCTGGAACACACCACCGGTTTTGATGATTTTAAGCTGAATAATATGTATTCGCTCAGCCACACTCATTGGAACACAAAGGAGATGATGCTGCGTCAGAAAAATTCAATGATTTGCCGCTGGAAACCCTCGGAGCGGTACAGTTACTGCAATGTAAATTATGCAATCGCAGGTTATATCATTTCTAAGATCACTGGAGTTGAGTATGAACGGTACCTGACGGAACAAATTTTAAAGCCCGCCGGTATGGTGCATTCGAATTTTAACCTTTTTAGTCAGTATCCTGAACTCGACGTCAGGGAGTATACCAGGTCAAGCGGAAATTTGGTACAAGTTCCCTCGGTAAGTTTTTTGATCGGTCCGGCGGGTTCCTTATGGTCTGACAGTGACGATATGGTCAGTTTGCTGAAGCTATTTCTTAACAATGGAAAGGGTGTACTAAGCCCGGAGGCTTTGGAGCAGATGGAAACTTCCCATAGTTCGCTGTCTGCCAGCGCAGGGTTAAAAAATGGATATGGTTTGGGTAACGAGTTTTTTGGAGAATTCAGGGGGCATGGCGGACTGCTTGGGACCTGTCGTTCAAGTTACCGTTACAGCCGTAAGTTGGGAGTAGGGTTTGTGGTCTCTTCGAATGGCAACGGTTTGGCAAATATCGAAGATTTGATTGCAGCTTTCTTAACAAAAAATATTGTGGCTCCGCAAAAGGAGAAATTTCAGTTGAACAAAGAAGCTGTGGCTCCTTATCTGGGTTACTATCAGTTGGAAAATCCAAGGTTCGATCTGCTCGGTTTTGTTGAACGTTTGCTTTTGTTAAAAGTGGAAATTATTAACGATACCCTTAACCTGAATTTGCTTGGAAACAAACGGAAGGTCGTTCCCAATGGTAACATGATGTTTGCGAACATGGGATCGGATTATTCAAATATTGTTTTCCTAACCAATGCTGACAAAAAGGTTTTAGTATTTAATGACAGATACTGTGAACAGGTGCCGGTAGTCTGGGCCATTGGCAGGAGACTGATTTTAATTTTGGGGACTCTTTTTTCACTCTCGTCAATATTTCCTTTTGCGATCGGATGTGTTTCTTTTTCACTAAAAAAAATCAACATATTAAAGCTGATCGTGCTTTGCCTGCCGTTTTGTGCTGTACTGTTTTTGGTGGTTGCACTATTTAGTTTTCAAAAGGTATTGTCTGATAGTTATCTCCTCTATAAGCTGGAAAATGTAACCGGCATTTCCCTGACCATTTACTGTGGAACTTTATTATTTGGACTGTTATCTTTTATTAATCTGTTTTTTCTGCCAAAGAACCTGATATTATTCGAGCGAAAAGCAGTTGCAGGCTACATGCTTTTCGTAGCGGTTTCCCTTTTTATTGTTGCAGTTGTCTTGTTTTTGAATGGGTGGATCGGGCTTTGTACCGTATCCGGCCTACCAACTACATCTTTGTTAACTGTTGAATATTGTTAAAGTTTTGGGGGTACAGATCGGTGATGTTTTTATGGTTAATTGTCAAGATGTTTGTCAGGGTGTTTTTTAGCCAATTGT